>Ga0172372_10001155_pt1 | contig 40909 bp, 40 predicted proteins | sample LakKiv5m_2_FD_114544 | JGI IMG/M metagenome (GOLD analysis project Ga0172372, IMG submission 114544) | Freshwater microbial communities from Kabuno Bay, South-Kivu, Congo - kab_092012_9.5m | ecosystem: Environmental > Aquatic > Freshwater > Lake | place: Democratic Republic of the Congo...
AAATGAACGGTCGCGCCCTGCGCATCAACGAAGCGCAGGAGCGTGCGCCGCGCCCACCCCGTCCGGGTGGTGGCGGCGGCTTCCGTCGCTGATTCCGCGAACCTCGCGCGAAGCGCAAGGTCGCTCTGAAGAGAGTGCGGCGTCGGCCCGTCCGGCACCGCTCGGCTCGCTCATACCCCGAGATCCCTCCATGCCCCGCCGCTACCGTGCCCAACCCGCCCGAATGGTGGGACTTGATCTGCCGATTCCGCCCCGTCGCAAGCTCGATGCAGAGCTGCGCAAATGTTTTGATGTCTGCGACGAAAAGCTCGGCTTTCTGCCGAACGTACTCGCCGTATACAGCTTCGATCAAACCAAGCTGCGCGCCTTCATCGCGATGTACAACGATCTCATGCTGGGGGACTCGAAACTCAGCCTGCTCGAGCGCGAAATGATCGCTGTGGTCGTCTCGGCAGCTAATCGCTGCTACTACTGCCTGACGGCACACGGCCACGCCCTGCGCGAAATGTCGGGTGATCCCTCGCTCGGCGAAACATTGGCAATGAATTATCGCGTCGCCAAGATCAGCAAAAAACAGCGTGCGATGCTCGACTACGCGCATCGACTCACGGTCGCCCCAGCCGAGACGGGCGAAGCCGAGCGCAAAGCCTTGCGTCGCGCGGGGTTCAAGGACCGCGAGATCTGGGACATCGTGGCCGTGACCGCGTTCTTCAACATGACCAATCGAGTGGCCGCGGCCACCGACATGATGCCGAACGAGCAATACCTCGCCCAAGCCCGCTGACGGCCGATCCAGCCAGAGGATTTCATTGATGTTGATCGCTTCCCGCGAAGTGTTTCGTGGCCGGGTGACGCGCCTCAGCGTCGATACGGTGGAGTTGCCGAACGGTCACCGCGCAGATCTCGAGATCCTGCACCACCCGGGCGGCGCGGCCATGGTCGCCCTCGACGCGCAGCAACGGGTTTGCCTGCTGCACCAATATCGTCATGCCGTCGGCGGCTATATCTGGGAACTGCCCGCCGGACGCCTCGAGCCCGGCGAGCCACCGCTCGAGACCGCGCGACGCGAACTCGCCGAAGAAGCCGGCGTGGCGGCAGAGCGCATCACACCGCTCGGCGCCTCAGTCAGTTCGCCCGGGGTCTTCACCGAAAGAATTCACCTCTTTCTGGCAACCGGACTGCAAGCCGTAGCGAGCGCCCGCGAGGCTGCCGAAGTGTTCGAGGTACACTGGATACCGCTTGATGAGGCGGTGCGTCGCTGCCTCGAAGGCGATATCGACGACTCCAAAACCGTGGTCGGTCTGCTGCGCGCGCAGCACCACCAAGGCTGCCACCTGACGTGAGAACCCTGCAATGAAAGCCCTGCTCAGCGAAACCCCGGGTGGCCCCGACAGCCTCGTCCTGCGCGACCTCCCCGAACCGATCCCCGGCCCCGGGCAGGTTCGCATCGCGCTGCGTTACTGCGGCATCAACTACCCGGACGTGCTCGTCATCGAGGACAAATATCAATTCCGACCGCCGCGACCGTTCGCGCCGGGTTTCGAGACTTCGGGTGTGATCGACGCGCTCGGCGAAGGCGTCACGAACCTCAAGGTCGGCGATCGTGTGATCGCCGCGCTCAGTCATGGCGGGCTCGCCGAAAAGGCGGTGACCAGCGCCAAAGAATGCCTGCCCATCCCCGATACGATGCCCTTCGATGTGGCCGCCGGCTTGCTCTTCACCTACGTCACCTCGTACCACGCGCTGGTCGATCGCGGGCAATTGCAGGCGGGCGAGACCCTGTTGGTACTCGGTGCAGCGGGCGGCGTCGGCCTCGCTGCCGTGGAGCTTGGCAAGGCCTTGGGGGCGCGGGTCATCGCGGCGGTCTCGAGCGAAGCCAAGGCGGCCGTCGCCCGCGAGTACGGGGCGGACCAAACGCTGATCTATCCGACCGGCTCGATCGATGCCAAGGCGCTGGCTGCCCAGTTCAAGGAGGCCTGCGGCCCCCGCGGGGCCGATGTCATCTATGACCCGGTCGGCGGCGATTACGCCGAACCCGCGCTGCGCTCGGTGGCCTGGAAGGGTCGCTATCTCGTGATCGGTTTCCCGGCGGGAATTCCGAAGATTCCGCTGAATCTGCCGCTCCTCAAGGGCTGCGATATCCGCGGGGTTTTTTGGGGCGGCGCCAAGGTCAATGATCCCGAGCAGGACGCCGCCAACCTGCACAAGCTCCTCGAACTCTACGCCGCAGACAAGATCCATCCAAAGATTTCTGCCTGCTTTTCTTTGCCGCAGGGTGGAGAAGCACTCAAAAAATTGTTGCGGCGCGAAGCGATCGGCAAGATCGTGGTGGCATGTACAGCCTGATGTTTCTGGGCTTCGGCCTGGCGCAGATCGCCCTCTTCGTCTGGTTGGCGCGGGTTTACCTCGATACCGGTGCCACGGCAGCCGCCGTCATCCTCTTCCCGCAGTTCTTCCTCATCTGGGACAACCTGCGGGTCGCCGCCGGAATCGTTATCGGCTTTGGCGATTTCCTCTACACCCTCACCTGGCCCGCCTTCTGGGCGCATTGGCTGTCGGGCTGCTGGCTGATCATCGCCAGCGGTTCGATCCTGCGTCTCGCTGGGTTCGAGTTCGCCCGCTCTCGCTGGGTGATGGGCGGTTTCTGCCTGCTGGCCACCGCGCTCGTTCTGCACGACCTGCCGCTCTTCTGGACCAAAGAGATCTACCCCGTCTGCGAATTTGACCTGATCCGCTACAGCGGCTCGGTCACGGAAGCGAACCGCTGCAGTCCCGATCAGGCGTTGGTCGCAGGCGAGTTCCCGATCGCCCCCGTCGTCACCTGTTTCGTGGTCATCGGTACCGGGATCGCGCTCTGGGTGCGCCGAGGGTTTCCGTGGATGGCCATCGGCGGCATCGTGATGCTGCTCACCGCGGCCGTGCCCGCGCTCAACCGCCATCGTCTCGACAACCTCGGCGAGGTGTTCATCAAGGGCGGCGCAATCTGGGCGATTTGGTTTCTTACCCGGGGGCGATACTCAAAAGATACTCTTCGGGTGTCACCGCCCTCACAGGCGAGTCTGCAAAATCTCTGATATTCCGCGACACGATGTGACTGCATCCCGCTGACTCGGCAGCCGCGGCAACCACCGCATCTTCGAAATCGAGCCAACCGAGATTGCGCGCTCGCAGTAGCTGTTCGCGACCGACCGAAGCGATGGCGAAGTGCCTCAACAGCAAGTCCACCGCGTCCTGAGCGGCCTTCTGGTCACGATATCTTGCTACGAGGTAATGGACGGTCGTCATCGCATGGCCCGCCATGACGGCCTCGACCCGACGCTGCATGACGCGCTCCAGCACGGTTGCGGAGGCACGATAGTGCGGCTCCCGCGCCTGCAGGACATCGAGCACCACGTTGAGATCTAACAAAATCAACGGCTGTGCTTCTGGCTCAGAAAGCGGCGGTACTCCGCCTCAGCGTCGAGGTCGGCAGGGATCAAGCCGGTGATTGATCGCACCTCTTCACCGGGTTCGGTGCCGACCTCGCGGAGCGCGCGCAAATAGCGGTCGATGACCTCGGTCACGGTCAACCCGTGTTCCTTGGCGTAGCGCTTGGCAGTCTCCAGACTGCGGGTGGGCAGTCGAACGGTGAGTTTTGATGTTGACGAACGCATGACGGGCTGCCGTACGGCCACTAAAGCGAAAGTGTACGGCTTTTGGTTAGGCGGAGCCATGTCGGTCGATTGTCTCGCCGCCTCTGCGACCTAACCCATTGTGCTTTATGGGCAAATTACCCCGTATTGCGGCAGATTATTTCGGCAAAGTCACCCGAGCCGCTGCACCAACACGGCGAGATCCGGCACCTCGAGGTCGGGGGGCGGACCAAACTGCGGCAGCCACGGCGAGCGGGGGCGGTTGACCCAGGCGGTACGGCAGCCCGCAGCCGCAGCCCCGCGCACATCGTTGTCGGGGTGATCGCCGACGTAGAGCATCTCTGCGGGGCTGATACCCAGGCGATCGGCCACCGCCAGAAAGGCCTCGCGCTGCGGCTTGGCGCAGCCCACGGCCTCGGCATTCAGCGTAACCTCGAAGTGATGACCGATGCCGATGCGGTGCACGCAGGCGTTGCCGTTCGAGAACGTGGCCAGCCGAAATCGCCGGCCGAGTTGCGGCAAGGCATCGATGACCTCGGGATAGAACTCGACCTCGTGGCGCGCCTCGATAAAGACCTCGAACGCCGACTCGGCGAGCTCGGGATCATGGCCATGGCGGGCAGCGAGACGCCGCAGGGCCTCGGTGCGCAGCCAAGTGACATCGTGTGCGCGCTCCGGGACGGCGCCAGCAAGTTCGCGCCGCGCGGCGATCATGTCCTCGAGGGTGACGCGCCGCGAAAACTCCGGGTGGGCGGAGTCCAGAAACGCACGCATGCGCGCCTCGGCCCGCTGCAGCACAGGCACTACCTCCCAGAAGGTGTCGTCGAGATCGAAGCACACGGCGCGAACGGCAGGGGTCATCCTTGACTCGTCTAGAATGGGGCCAGTTCTTGTACAGCCACTCCCCGCGGAGCACAACCATGTCGACCTCGAAGTCCTTCGCTCAAGCCCTGCTGATCGGTCTCAGCCTGCACGGGGCCGCGCTCGCCGCGCCGTTCACGGCCAAGGACCTGAATACGATGAGCCGTGTATCGGACCCGCAGGTCTCGCCGGATGGGCGTTATGTGGTATTCACGCTGCGCGAAACCGATCTGGAAGCGAATCGCGGTCGTACCGATCTTTGGCTGGTGGATCTGAGCGATGACCGCAAGATCTCGCGGCGGCTGACGCAGCATCCGTCGGCCGACAGCAGTCCGCGCTGGGCCGCCGACGGCTCGAGGATTTTCTTCCTCTCGAGCCGCAGCGGCGCCTCGCAGGTGTGGCAGATCAGTCTCGCCGGCGGCGAAGCCCAACAAGTCACCGATCTGCCGCTCGATGTGGGTTCGTTCGAGGTTTCGCCGAAGGGCGACCGACTCGCCATTTCTCTGGAGGTGTTCCCGGACTGCGCCGACCTGAAGTGCAGCGCCGACCGACATCGCGAAGCATCAAAGAAAAAGACCACCGGTCGCACCTATGACCAGCTCTTCGTGCGTCACTGGGACACCTGGCGCGACGGCACACTCTCGACGCTCTTCACAGTCACGCTCGATAACAATCTCAAGGCCGGCACCCCGGTCAACGTGTCGGGCAAGGTGCGCGGTCACGTGCCGCATAAACCTTTTGGCGGCGAAGAAGACTATGCCTTCAGCCCCGATGGTTCGCGCCTCGTCTTCAGCGCGCGGCTCGCCGATCGGGTCGAGCCGTGGTCGACCAACTTTGATCTCTATGAGGTCCTGGCGGACGGCTCGGCGGACCCGCGCAATCTCACTGCCGACAACCCGGCTTGGGATGCGCAGCCGGTGTTCCTCGCCAACGGTGATCTCGCCTGGCTCGCCATGGCCCGCCCCGGCTTCGAGGCAGATCGTTTTGTCGTCAAAATCCGCAGCGCCCGCGATGGCGCCGTGCGCGCGCTGACGCAGGATTGGGATCGCTCGGTCGGCACGCTGCTCGCGACCGACGACGGCAAACGCCTGCTCGCGATCGCCGACAATATCGGTCAGACCGCACTCTTCGAAATCGACCCGGCGACCGGCCGACGCAGCACGCTGGTGAACGAAGGTCAGGTGCAGGGAGCGTCGGTGGGCCCGCGCGGCGTCGTGGTCTCCTGGGCCTCGCTCGGCTCGCCGCCTGATCTTTACCTCGTGGCGGCAAAACGCGGCGGCGCTGCGGCGCGCGAGCGGCTCACCAATGTCAATGCCGCAGTGCTCGCCGAGCGCGAGTTCGCGACCTTCGAGCAGTTCTCTTTTGCTGGGGCCAACGACCAACAGGTCTACGGTTACGCGATGAAGCCGCACGGCTGGCAGGCCGGCCAAAAATATCCGATCGCTTTCATCGTGCACGGCGGCCCGCAGGTCAGCTTCGCCAATCATTGGTCCTGGCGCTGGAACGCACAGGTCTATGCCGGCGCGGGCTATGGCGTGGTGTTCATCGACTTTCATGGCTCGCCGGGCTATGGCCAGGCGTTCACGGATTCGATCAGCCAGGACTGGGGCGGCAAGCCGCTCATCGATCTGCAGAAGGGTCTCGAAGCGGCGCTCGCCCGCTACGACTGGCTCGATGGTTCACGAGCCTGCTCGCTCGGCGCTTCCTACGGCGGCTTCATGCAGAACTGGATCGCCGGCAACTGGGCGGACCGCTTCAAGTGCATCGTCAACCACGCCGGTATCTTTGATCAGCGGACCATGTACTACACCACCGAAGAACTCTGGTTTACCGAGTGGGAGAACGGCGGTCCGTACTACCTCACCCCGCAGATCCACGAGAAATTCAACCCGGCAGATCACGTGACGAAGTGGAAAACGCCGATGCTCGTGACCCACGGCGCGCTCGATTACCGGGTGCCCTATGCACAGGGCCTGGCGACATTCACGGCGCTGCAGCGCCAAGGTGTGCCGAGCCGCCTCGTGTTCTTCCCGGACGAGAACCACTGGATCCTGAAACCCGCCAACAACATGCAATGGCATGACGAGGTGCTGGGCTGGCTGGAGAAGCACCTGAAGTAAGGCCGATTTTTCTGGATTGGGGCTGTCAGCAGCAATGCTGCAGCCCCTACACATACCCCGCGCGCCACTCGGCCTTGTAGGCGAGGCCGAGGGTGAGGATGCGTTGGAGCAGGTCCTGATAGCCGATCCCGGCGCTCAGCGCTGATTGCGAAAAATCCTCGGCCTCGGCGAGACAGGGGTTCGCATTCGCTTCGAGCACGAATACCGCGCCGTCCTCGCGCACGCGAAAATCCATGCGTGCGTAGCCCGAAAGTCCGAGGCAGCGATAGATGCGTCGCGACAACCGATCGAGTGTTGCCTCGACCGCGGGCGGCAAATCGAGCGCTGCAGCGCGCGAAATACCGTGCCGGCTTTGATACTTGCGATCCCACTTCACCTTGCGCGTGGCGATGGTGCTTTGCGACTCGCCCATGGTGCCAAACTGAAGTTCCCACACCGGCAGGCGCGTCAAGCGCTCGTTGCCGAGCACGCCAACATATAACTCGCGGCCGGCAATGTATTCCTCCACCAAAGCGTCGGTCCCCACTTGTTCGTGGATGAAGGCGACCCGATCACGCAGCGCCTCGGGCGTATCGACCACGGAGGCTTGCGAGATGCCGAGCGAGGCGTCTTCGGTCGCTGATTTGACGAACAAGGGATAACGCATGCGCTTGGGCGCGACAAACTTCAGTCCCTTGCGCAGCAGCGCGAACTGCGGTGTCGGGATACGGTGATAGGACAGCAGCTGTTTGGCCAGCGGCTTGTCGCGCGAGAGCAGCAAACCGCGCGGATTGCAGCCCGTGTAAGGTTGCTGCATGAGCTCGAGATAGGCCACAACGTGCTGATCGTAGGTCACGATGCCGTTGAATTCTTCGAGCAAGTTGAAAACGATGTCAGGCTTCCAGTCGGTGATCGCGGTGCGCAGACCCGTCAGACTGTCGAGCACGCCCTGCACCTGCACCTCGTGGCCGGCGAGTCGCAGGGTACGGATGACATCGTACTCGGTGCGAAATTCGTCGAGCTGCTGCTCGCTCAAGCCCTCGACACTCTGCGGTGGTACGAGGCTCTCATGAACCACCACCAGGATCTTCAACTGCTTCATAACGTGAACTGCAAACTTCCTTCTCGACGTGCTGCCCGCACCACGCGGCACAGCATCGCCAGCGCCGCATCGCGTCGCTCGACAGCCGTGCCGTGCAGCCATAGACGTCGCTCGCGACAGCGCTCGATCGCCAACTGCAACAACTGCTCCGCACCATACCGATCAATGGCATCGTTGGCCATCGCCTGACGAATGAGCGTGGGGCGAAGCGTGTTCAGACAGACTTCGGCGCGTCGGCTAGGGCCTAGCGGTCTGCGCACTGCGAAGCGACCACACAATGCCTTGTCGATCAATGAGAAATCGCAATGGGCGCGCCGCTGCAACGAGCGTCGATAATATTCGCGCAAACTCAGCTCGTTGGCGGCTACCGGATCAATGCGATGCGCGGATCGCACCGGCGGCGGATAGTCGCGCACGTCCTGCATCAGTTTATCCATCGCCTCGAGCTTCGCCAAGGCAGGCGTTTCTGCATAACGAACTCGCCAGTTCGAGCGCGCCGCAAGCCAGACAGCGAACGTTTCAGCAAAATCTTCGGCCGGGTGAGACTGGGCATACCAGCCATCGAGATGCTGCACGAAAGCACGACTCGTGGGCATTACGCGATAACGATCCGGATAGGGTGCTGTCGGTGAACCAAAAGTCTCGCGCCATAATTTTCGACGACGCAAGCGATATGCCGTGTCGATCGCGTGCCCGGCCTCATGGCGCAAGATGCGCATCAACCCGCTCGCGTTACCGCCCTCGACACTGCGCGACATGCGCCGCTCGAGTCTCTCGAGCCGCCGATGTGCGAGATAAAACGGAATCGCGATACCCGGCACACCATCGGGCGAGAACCACTCGTCGGAGTACCAGACGTGCGGTTGCAGCAGAATGCCGCGTGCTTCGAGTTCGCTGCGCAGCTGTCGCAAGGCACGACGGAGCGGCGCGCGCCGCGGGCGACCAAGACGCAACTCGCGAAAGCGCAGCTTGAGCAGTTGCGCATCCGTATAGCGAGCCCAGATGGGCGTCTTCCGGCGCATTCACCCCTCCGCTTCGAATCGAACGAGCACCTCGGCAAGCAGGGCATCGGCGAGCTCGACGATGGCGTCACGTTGCGTGAGACGATCGAGCCATGATGCCGGAATCGACTCGGCACCGAACAGGGCACCGGCGAGCTGACCGGTCGCGGCCGCACGCACATCGGCGTCACCGCCCTCGTTGACCGCACGCAGCACAGCGTCTTTCCAGTTTTGTGCGCCATGCATGGCCGTGCGTACTTCATCGAGCATGCGGCTTGCAGCCGAGCTTTCGCGCAGACCGCCAGCCGAGAACGCATCGACAGGCAGCAGGTCGGCAGTGTTCGTCCCGCGTAGCGCACGCAGCACAAGCTGAGCGAATTCCGCGGTAGCCGACCCGGTTGCTGGGTCGTGGGTCGTGACCCCCGCCATGCGCGTCACATCCTTGAGCAGAGCAGGCTCATCCGCGTAATGCCACAGCGCCAGCGGCGCCACTCGCGACAGCACCTCGGCACCATCGGCGATCGACGATGAGGGCGCCCCCTCGGCCAACGCGCGACTCGTGCTCGCGGAGATACCAAGACACTCACCCGTTGCCGAGCCCTCACCCTCGCGCTGCCAGCGTTGGTAGCGCTCGAGCTGATCAAGGGGATCGCAGCCGCCTTGCGCGAGCAGGCTGCGCGCAAGATGCAAGGCGAGCGCTGTGTCGTCCGCCCACGCCCCGGGCGGCAGATCGAAGGGGCCGCCACCGAGCAAATCTTTGATTGGCGCGAAGACTCCGCGACGCAGGAACTGCGCGGGGGCAGCGAGGGACTCACCTAGTGCAAGCCCCAGCAGCGCGCCGCGGAATCGACTGCGCAGCCGCGCCACCACAGCCAATTGATCGGCCGGAAATTCTTCGTTCCAGTAAAGATCAGGCGCCTGAGACATCCGCTTTCAGATGCGCGAAGTCGAACAATCTCGGGTCGGCGAGATGCCCCGCCTCGACCTGGCAGATGGCCGAGAAGATGGATTCGGTACGCCCCGGCCAGGTCTTCTCCCAGTCCTGGAGCATCTGCTTGATCATGCGTCGCTGGGCGTTTTCCTGCGAGCCGCAGAGTGTGCACGGAATGATCGGAAAAGCGCGGGCGCGGGCATAACGCTCGATCTCGCGCTCGGGTACGTAGGCGAGTGGACGGATCACGATATGCCGCCCGTCCTCGGAGCGCAGCTTGGGCGGCATGGCCTTGAGTCGTCCGCCAAAGAAAAGATTCAGGAACAAGGTCTCGACGATGTCATCCCGGTGATGACCCAGCGCCACCTTGGTTACGCCGTTCTCGCTCGCCCATCGATAAAGCGCGCCGCGACGCAACCGCGAACAGAGACCACACATGGTCTTGCCTTCGGGAATGACCCGCTTGACCACCGAGTAGGTGTCCTGCTCGATGATATGAAACGGCACGCCGAGCGCCGTGAGGTAATCGGGCAAGACATGCTCAGGGAACCCGGGCTGTTTTTGATCGAGGTTGACCGCCACGATCTCGAAGTCGATCGGCGCGCTGCGCTGTAGCGACAGCAGCAAATCGAGCATCGTGTAGGAGTCCTTGCCGCCCGAGAGGCAGACCATCACCTTGTCGCCCGCAGCGATCATGGCGTAGTCCTCGATCGCCTTGCCGACGAGGCCGCGCAGGTGTGCCTGCAGTTTGCGGAAAGTGCCCGAAGTCGGGCGAACCGGCATGTCCATCCGACACTGACTCAGGCGGCTTGCTGCGCACCCATGACGATGAGGCAGAGGCAACTGCCGAAACCAACCAGCCAAGTGAGCGAGCGCAGCGTGGCGAGATCGGCCAAGTAGCAAACGATGTAGGCGATTCGGGAGACGAGGAAAATCGTCGCAATCAGGCCGATGGTGGCTCCCTCTACCCCGCCCATGAACGCTGCGGCCAGACCGGCCACATAGGTGATCAGCGCTTCCCAGGAATTGGCCTGGGCCGCATTGGCTCGGGACTGACGACCTGTACGACGCGCCAGCCATTCGCGCGGATTGGCATTGTCGTAACGATCGGAACCGCCGAACTTTGATAGGCCGGCGCAGACAATCGGCAACAGGGCTGTTGCGAGCAGAACCCAGAGTGCAGTGGTCATGGCTAAGCTCCCTTGATGGTGGTATCGCTCGCGGCATCGAGCGTATCGCGCTCGCGCCCGGCAAGTTTGTCGATCAGGTCACTCACATGATGCGGCGAACGAGTGTTGCGCGCCAGCAGGGCGTACAGCGCCGGCACCACAAAGAGCGTAAGCACCAACGAGAAAATCGTCCCGAAAAACACCGCCGCGCCAATGGCATGGCGGCTCTCCGCACCCGCTCCGGTGGCGGTCATCAGCGGGACCGCACCGAAAGCCGTACAGAGGCTAGTCATCAGCACCGGTCGCAGACGGATCGCGGCGGCCTCGATCACTGCCTCGACAAACTCGATGCCACGATCGCGCAGCTGGTTGGCGAACTCGACGATCAGAATCCCATTCTTGCAGGCGATGCCGACGAGCATGATGCCGCCGATCTGGCTATAGACATTGATCGAGGAGTTGTAGAGCCACAGCCCCACCAGCGCACCCGAGATGGCGAGCGGCACCGTCGCCAGGATCACGAAGGGATGCACGAAACTCTCGAACTGTGCAGCGAGCACCAGATACACGATCAGCAAAGCAAAGGCGAACGTCAGCCAGATACGCCCCCCCGCTTGCTTGAACTCGCGTGATTCACCATCGAAGCTCACCTGAACGCCTTCGGGGATTTCTTCGCGGATCACGCCCTCGACATAGTTCAGCGCATCGCCGAGTGCATAGCCCGGCGCGAGATTCGCGCTGAGCGTGATCGAGCGCAAACGATCGAAGCGGCGCAGCGAGCTCGGGCCCGCCGTCTCTTCGACGGTAACCAGCGCCGACAGCGGCACCATCTCGCCGTTGCGATCGGAGCGAACGTAGAGATTGCCAAGGTCATCGACGGTCGCGCGATTTTCCTCGCGCGCCTGCAGAACCACGTTGTACTCCTCGCCGCCGCGCAGGAAGTTGGTGACGATGCGCGAGCCCAGCATGGTCTCGAGCGTGCGCCCGATGTTCTGCAGCGAGACGCCGAGATCGGCCGCGCGGTTGCGATCGATACGGATCTGCAATTGCGGCTTGCGCTCCTGATAGTCGGAGTCGAGGCCGATGATCTGCGGGTTTTCCTTCTGGATGCGCGCGGTCACCTGATCGCGCCATGCCGCCAATTGTGCGTAATCGCCGCCGCCCAATACTACCTGCAGCGGGCGACCACCCCCACGCACCCCGAGCGACGGTGGCGTGAACACCATGATGCGTACGCCAGTAATCGCCGCCGTGCGCATGCGCACGCGTTGCGCGATCTCCTGTGCCGTATCCTCGCGCTCGTCCCACAAAGTCAGCGGCACGAACACCGTGCCGTTGTTGGCGTCACCCGCGACCCCGAATGCGCCGGAGCGGACGATGACGCGCCGTGCATTACCCGCGCGCACCTCATCCATGGCGATTGCTTCGACCTCTGCGATGTAGCGATCGAGATTGGCGAGGCTTGCGCCCTCGGGCGCACTCACCATGATGGGCATCATGGCGCGATCCTCGGTCGGTGCGAACTCCTGTTGCAGCTTGAGCCAGGACACGGGCTGGCCGAAGACGGTCAAAGAAACAACCAATGTAGTGAAGGCGGCCGCACCGAGTACCACCGCGAGCGGTCGGCCTGCTGCCATGGCAGCGCGCAGCGTCGCCTCGTAAGCGGTCGTCACAACCTGGAAATTTCGATCGATGGCCAGCGCGAACCGTCCGCGCTGGATGCCGTTTGCAAACAGCTTCGAGGCCATCATCGGCGTCAAGGTCAAGGCAACGACTGCCGAGAAGCCGACTGCGGCCGCAACCGTCACGCCAAATTCGCCAAACAGTCGCCCAAGCGTGCCTTCCATGTAGGAGACGGGCACGAACACCGCCATCAGCACGAGCGTGGTCGCGACCACTGCAAAACCGATTTCCTGACTGCCGCGCAGCGCACCAAGCAGCGCCGGCTCACCGGCTTCGATACGTCGCGCAATGTTCTCGAGCACCACGATGGCATCGTCGACCACGAGGCCGATCGCGAGCACCACACCGAGCAGGGTCAAAGTATTGATCGAGTAGCCAAGTGCAGCCATCACGAGTGCCGCCGCCAGGATCGATACCGGAATGGTCACGGCCGGAATCAGCGTCGCCCGCAAGGTACCGAGGAACGCGAAGATGATCACCAGCACGATCAACAAGGTCTCGAGCAGCACCGTGACGACTTTTTTCATTGACTCCGACACGAACACGGTGAAGTCGAGATTGATGTCGCCCTCGATATCCTTGGGCAGCGTCGGCTGAATCTGTTCGAGCTGCGCACGCACGGCCTTGGACACGTCGAGCACGTTGGCCTTAGAGGTCGGCACGATGCCGACACTGACACCGGGCAGACCATTGGCACGACCGAGCGAACGCTCATCTTCGGCGGCCAGCCTGACCTCCGCCACTTCGCCAAGCCGTACCAGATAGCCGTCAGCGGCGCGGCCGATGACGAGCAGCCGGAAGTCCTCCTCGGAATCGAGCGAGGTTCGGGTGCGCAAGGTGAACTCGCGTTCGATCGACTCGACGCGCCCCGCGGGCAGCTCGAGATTCTCGCGCCGCAAGGCGGCTTCGACATCGCCGACGGTCAGCTGCCGAGCCGCCATCGCTTCGCGGTCCAGCCACACGCGCATGGCATAGCGGCGTCCGCCGCTGACGCGGACGCTGGCCACACCGGGGATGGCACCCATGCGATCGATGACATAGCGGTCAAGGTATTCGGTGAGTTCGAGCGCATTGCGGCCCGTGCTCGTGAAGTTGATGTAGAGGATGGGCTCGGCAGAGTCGTCCACCTTGGTGATTTGCGGTGGATCAGCCTCATCGGGCAGCCGGGCTGCCACACGTGCCACACGCTCGCGCACGTCGTTGGCCGCATCATCGAGATCACGGTCGAGCGCAAACTCGACATTGATGCGCGCAAATTGATCAAGACTCGAGGAAGTCAGCTTCTCGACCCCTTCGATGCCGGCGATTTCGTCCTCGATCACCTGCGTCACCCGCGATTCGATCACGGCCGCATTGGCACCGCGATAGAACACGGACACGCCGACGATCGGTCGACTGACATCCGGATACTCACGCACCGAGAGTTTCAGTGTCGCCATGACGCCGAGAATCAGCATCATCAGCGAAAGCACGGTCGCAAAGACCGGTCGTCGTACCGAGAGATCAGAGATTTTCATGAGCGCGCGAGATCCTTGATCGGACCGCTGTCGCGCAGCTTCACAGTGCCCTCGACCACGATCCGCTCACCTGCTTCGAGGCCCGAGATGATTTCGACACTGCCGGGTCGACGAAGGCCGGTACGGACTTCGCGCTTCAGCGCCATCTCGCCCTGGACCACGAACACGTATTGGCGATCCTGATCGGGAACGATCGCTTCCTCGGGGATCACGAGTGCCTGGCGCTCGTCACGCAGCAGTTCAACGTTCAGGAACATGCCCGGCTTCAGCAAGCCATCGGCGTTCGGCAGCTCGGCGCGCACTTGCAGCGAGCGACTGGTCGAATCGATGCGCGAATCGATGCTCGCCACCTTGCCGCGAAAGACACGACCAGGATAGGCCGTGGAGGACACCGCGACCGGCAGTCCCACGCGTAGTGCAGTCAGGTTGTTCTCGGGCACACCGAAGTCGACCTTGATGATCGAGGTGTCATCGAGCGTGGTGATCACCGTGCCCGGGCTGATGAGTCCGCCAACGCTCACGCGGCGCAGTCCGACCCGACCACTGAAGGGCGCACGAATGACCGTATCTTCGAGTCGAGCGCGCGCTGCATCGACGCGCGCCGCGTTGGCGGCACGCGTGGCCACGATCTGATCAAACTGCGACTTCGACAACGCCTGGGTCGGCAACAACTCTTGGGCGCGTTGATACTGACTCTCGCTCTCGGTGAGCGCGGCGGTCGCCGCCGCGAGATCCGCACGTACCTGAGCGCTGTCGAGTTCGACGAGCACCGCGCCGATGCGTACCGGCTCGCCATCGCGGAAGCGCACGGCCGAGACGATATTCGAGGTCTTGGCCGTGATTTCGACGGCCTCATTGGCGCGCGCCGTGCCAAGCGCCTTGAGCTCGCGCGCCAGCGGCTGCATCGTCACCGCCTGTGACACCACAGGCACCGGCATACCGCCAAACCCACCGCCTGGCCCAGCCCCTGGACGACCGGCCGCTGCGCCGGGCGGTCCCATGCCCCCCGGTCGCGCCACCCCTCCCGGCGGGCCCATCCCTCCGGGCGGGCCCATGCCTCCCGCAGGCGCTCCGGCATGACGGGTGGCGTAGATCGCCCAACCGACACTGAGCACTGCAACAACGAGACTGCCGATAACCAGAGGATTTCGCGACGATGACATGGCGTCATTGTCTCACGATGGCGTCTTTGACCCTCGGCAAGACGCCTGCGCAGCCGGGTGACGGATACCGCCGCGGCGCGCTAGCGCGGGCTCGCGTCGGTTATTTCATTGATGCGTTCGGGCGGCTGCTGCCAGGTCGCCGCGTACCAGCCGATCGCTACCGAAAAGACCAACAGCGTTAGCACGGTGATCAACAACAGCAGACGACGCAAGAACATCGGCGCGTGCCCTCAACGCAGCGCCAGGCTGCCCCGCTTCTCGAAGGGCACCGTGCGGATCATGCCGCTCGCCAGCGTCACTTCGCCCCGCAGCTCGTAAGGCAGTTCGTCGGGCATGCCACCCGCCTTGCGCGCTCGCTCGATGAGGCGCAGCAACGTCCCGGCAAGATTCGCGGTCACCATCATGTCGAACTCGGCCTGCCCCAACGCCGGCACCACGAAACTGCTGCCCGACAAACCGCGACCAAGCTCTTCACCGCCGAGCGTGATCGAGTACGTGATACCGCGCACCCGCAGTTCACGATCATTGGGGTTCTGGACACGCACGCGGGCGCGCAGCTGCTGCGCGAACAGGTCTCCCTTCACGAGCTCGACACCCGCGATATCGAGCGTCGGGGCCTGCAATCGCGGGCCGAGCGCCGCACAGCCGCCGAGTAACAACAGCAGAACCAATGCGGCGAGTCTTTGAACGATGACGGGGCGAAAGATCACGGGGCTGTTCCGGCAGCGGGGACGGATCCTCATGAAGTCTACCCCTGCAGCCGAAGATTCGGATAGGCCTGTCGACGAACTCGGGCGGCAAGCGTGCAAGCGCGGGGTTGCCGCGCGTATCCTCGCGGGATGAACGCGTCACTTCGCCCGTCTCGGTTTGGCCTCGTCTTGGCGTTGCTGCTGGCCTTGGCCGGCTTCCTCACGTCCGCACCGCTCGTCGCCCAAGGCGAGCCCCCGGCGCTCGATCTCGCCAGCTATCCGCGCAGCAGCCTGCAAATTGTTTCCGCAGGGAGCGCCCATGCTTTTGAGGTGTGGATCGCCGACACGCCCGACCGGCAGCGTCAGGGTCTGATGTACGTGCGCGATCTCCCGGCGGGTCAAGGCATGCTGTTCGTCAATGAAACACCCCGCATCTCGAGCTTCTGGATGAAGAACACCTACATCCCGCTCGACATGCTGTTCATCGATGCCAACGGCCGTATCCTCGAAATCTTTGCCAATACCACGCCGTTGTCTCTCGAGCCGGTCGGCTCGAGCAAACCGGTACGCGCCGTTCTCGAGCTGCGTGGCGGTGAAAGCGCGCGTCGTGGTATCCGCGCAGGAGATCGCGTTCGGCACCCGGCTTTCGGCCGGATGAACGCCCGATGATCCAGTTGATCCTGCGCCCGATGACGCTCGCGTTCTTGATCGCCGCGAGCACTATCGACACGTCCCGCGCTGCGACCGAGAGTGGGCTGGTCGATCGCCTCGCCGCTTGCCGGATGATCGCCGTGGATGCCCACCGCCTCGCCTGCTACGACGAAATCGCCGGCCGGTCGGCCGGTGGGCTCGCCGGCGCCGGCGAGCCCGGCGCTAGCTCCGCAAAGCTGCGCGTCATGACCTTGACCACGCTCGCTGATGGCCGCTTGGTTTTCGAGCTGGAACCGGCGCAACAGTGGGTCGAAACCGAGGTGCCGCGTCAAAAATTGCTGCTCCGCGTCGGCGATGAGATTGAACTGCGCCGCGGTGCGCTCGGCGCCTTCTTGTTGGTGACCGAATCGGGACGTTCGACGCGCGTGCGTCGTTTGCGTTAAGTGTATAGGTATGGAGGATCCGGCTTTGACTCGCTCTCTCACGCTCATCAAGGTATTCGCCGCGGCCGTCCTCGCGGCGACGATTCCGCAGACTTCCGCGGCGCAGACGGCCGCACCGACAGCATCACCCGCAGGCGATGCACTCGCCGCACCGACGGCTAGCGCACCGACTGCTGCCGAGGAGTCTTTGCTGCCACCGGAAGAGGCGCTTGTTTTCGCACGCAAGAATGGCTATCGCGTCGCGCAGATGAACGGCGAGACGATGTATTGCCGTCGCGACCGTGTCACCGGATCGCGCGTGCGCAGCGAGGAGCGCTGCTACACCCGCGCGCAAATCACGCGAATCGCAGAGGCCGCGCGTCGCCTGCTCGATGATCAAACCAACCGCATGATGCAGCCGCGCGAAGGCGGCTGATTCGCAAAACGCGCAGACAAAAAAGAGGCGGGCCCTCGCGGACCCGCCTCTTTTGTTTGAGCGCGTGACGTCGGTAACTTAGAACTTCACCGAGACGCCGAGCGTGTAGTAGCGACCGATCACGTCGTACGATTGCGGATAGGTGTTACCGCTGTTCGTCGAGGTCGTGCCGATCGTGTTGCCCACCTCGGGCGGCTGCTCGTCGGTCGCGTTCGCGATCGTGAGCGTCGCACGAAGCATGTCGTTGACCTGCCACGCGGCCGTCAGATCGAAGTAGTTGTAGGCATCGATCTTGGCGTAGGCCGGCAAGAAGTTCGCCGGGTTGCCGGGAGCCGGCTCCTCGACGACCTTGCCGATGTGACGCCAGTTGTAGCTGAAGTCGAAGGCACCGAAGGACCAGGTCGTACGCTGGTTCCAGGTGGTCTCCGGCAGCGGCTGGCCGCAAGAGGTCGAGTAGTAGCCAAGGCAGTCACGGTTCAGCGAGTTCGGGGTCGCCTGGAACTTCCAGGTGTCCGCGAAGTTTGCCGACAGACCGATCGACAGCGTGCCCCACTTCGAATCCATGCCGAGATTCTCGAGCGGGAAGCTGTAGTTCGCACCGAGGTCATAGCCTTTCACCTCGAACTTGCCGAGGTTGGAGATCGGCGTGACCACGCCCGGCGAGTCGACGCCGTTGAAGGTGCCGGTGAACGGGCTACGCAGCACGAGCGCGCAGGCGGAGTTGAAGGTCAACCCCGGATTACGCGAGGCGAGATAGCAGTCGTTCAGGATGTCCTGCGCTGAGGGGCTCGACACCGCCTTCTCGAGATCGATCTGGTAGTAGTCGAAGGTGACCTGCAGGCCGTTGATGGCAGCCGGCGTCCAGACGAAGCCCACCGTGGTGGTGTCCGCTTCTTCCGGGCCGATGTTCGGGTTGCCACCTCTGCGCACATTGATCTGGCCCGCCGAAGGATTCGGCAAGCTGCCAATGAAGGCCGCCGGGACGCCGGTCAGACGGCAGAGGTTCGACAGCGTGCCGGCCGAATTGGCCTGACCCGCGTTGATCGCCGTGCCACCGCAAGGATCGACGGCGAGGTTGGCCAGACCCGAAACCAGCGGCGCGAACAGCTCGTTGACGTTCGGCGCGCGGGTGGCGCGCTGGAACATCGAGCGCAGACGCAGGGTTTCGACCGGCGCCCACTCGAGGCCGACCTTGTAGGACTCGTAGCTCTGCGAGCTCGACACCGCAAACTCGGTGTGGCGGTAGCCCGCCTCGAGGCCGAGTGAGTGCACGAGCGGCGCGTCGCTGATCAGCGGCACCAGCGCTTCGATGTAGGCTTCCTTGAGGTCGAAGGAACCGCTGCGATCCGGCAGCGGCGCGCCGGTACCGAGGACTTCGCCCTGGATCTGCGAAGCGCTATCCGACTTGTTGCCAGCGGTGACTTCGCGATACTCGACACCCACCGCGACGCCGATCGGCGACTCGGCGAACGGGCTCTTGAAACCGCCGAGATCACCGGACACCGAGGCGCTGAACACATCCTGCTGCACGCTCTGCGTGAGCAGCGCGTCGAGGTTGATGAACTTGACCATTGCGGGGGTGATCGAACCCTCTGGACCGAACAGGTTCAGCGGCACGCAGCCGTTGGCCGGGCTGATGCAGGTGGTGGTGTTCACGGCGCGAAGGGCCTGCTGGACCTTCGAGAGCGAACCCCAGTTGCCGCGGGTCTGGATCTGATCCGACTCGCCGTGCTGCCAGTAGGCGTCATAGGCCCAGCTACCGGTGATGTCGCCACGCACACCGACGGTGTACTGGAACATCTTGTTGGCAAAGTTGTTGAGACGGGGGCCGAGCTCGGTGATTCGGCGACCGAGCGACATGCGCACTTCTTGCGTGTTGCCGGCGACGCAGTTGGCGAGCGGGATGTTCACGGTCGGCAGCGCGCAAAGTTGCTCGCGCGCCGGCTGCGGGATGAACGGGTTGCCGATCGGCACGAGGTAGCTGTTGAGGAAGGTACCGCTCGAGGCGAGCTGGGTGCCCACGTCCGAGCGGGTGTACATGCCCTGGGCATACACCTCGACGTTGTCGTTGATCTCGTAGCGCCCGAGCATCGTCGCCTGATAGCGCTCGACCGGGGTCACGTAGAAATTTTGTGGGTTGAAGTTGTAGGGCCGGTTGTAAGCTTCGATGCGGCCGTTGGTGGTGTTGATCTGGCCGAGCAAGGGCGCCGAGATCACCACCGGAATCGCGGTCGCGGAGCCGTCCGCATTACCCGTGACGGAGTTACGCGACACGAGACCGAAGGAGCGATCGCCCTGCAGCAATTGGTCGGTGTCGGTATAGCCGAGGCTGATGACCACGTTGCCCTTGCCATCAGCAGTGTTCGTGCCCATGGTGAGATCGACGCGCTGGCGCTTGGCGTCCGACTCTTCGGAGCTACCAATGCCGTATGAGAGGTCCACGCCTTCGAAGTCGCGCTTCAGCAGGAAGTTGACCACGCCCGAGACGGCGTCCGCGCCGTACACGGCCGAGGCACCGCCGGTGACGATGTCGACGCGCTCGATGAGCGAGACCGGGATGACGTTGGTGTCGACCTGCGAGTTGAGATCGAAGGGGACAATGCGACGACCGTCAACCAGCACCAGCGTGCGGGTCGCACCGAGACCGCGCAGGTTGATGGTGGCACCACCGCCGTTGCCGTTGTTGGTACCCGAACCGATGCCCGGCAGGGCACCCGGGAGGACCTTGATGATTTCCTCGACGTTGATGGGCTGCTGCAGCTGGATGGACTCGGCAGAAACCGAGGCAATCGGGCTGTTGGCAATCACACCGGGCGTACGAATACGCGTGCCGGTGACCACCACCTCTTCGAGCGTCTCTTGTGCATAGGCGATCGAGCCGGCGAAGCCGGTACCGATCGCGCCAGCGGCCAACATCGCGACTCTGACGCCGCGCGCAACCTGGCGAAGATCCCTCATTAACTTGTCCTCCAGTCTTGGGATTTGATCGAACAACGTATTCCTTCGCCCCGTGCGGCCACTAGGGTTTGCACGCAACAACGGTAAAAACTTTGGTCAAAAAAACGTAATCGGACGGGGAGTGTAACCGTGGAAGCCTGAAAATGACCAGAGCAGGTACCACCGAAATGCCCGAAAAGACGCCGTAAACTATTTTTTGTTGCAGAAATACAACGCAGAGCACTCAGTCGAGCGCACGTAACACGCGAGCGAGGTATTCCGCCTGCAACTGACTGCGTTGTTCCTGAGCAAGCTCGTCCGCGCGATATTGATCGATGTCAGCCTCCCCCACGACTCCACGACCTGCGAGCACCCGCTCGAGGGTGTCGAGGCGAGTACGCGTCACGGCAAGCTCGGCAACCAGCGCCAGCGTGACGCCGTACAGGCGATCGACCATCGGATCCGCGGTGAATTGCGGCGAGTCCGGACGGCGCCCGGGGGCCGCGGTGACGCCTGGCTGGGCGGGGTCAGCGTCAATCGGGAGGGAGTGATTCATATCCATGCTATCCCAGATCCATGCTATCGCAGAGCGGCGAGTCCGTTCGCCGCCTGCCAGGCACCCACTGCGTACCACGCGGGCGCGCGTCCGAAATCTTCCTGTTGGTCCGCCCACTGCCAAGCCGGAGCGACACAACGACTCTCGAAAACACGGGTCTTGTCGAAACCCGCGCGCTCGAGCATCGCCGGCAAGTTGCTCTCGTGCAGCGCACCCCAGAACGGCTCGTTGTTGAAACGGCCGTCCCAATCGCGCATGAACTGCTCGAAGGGCTCAAGACCACGGTAGGTCGGCTGCTCGAGGTGGAGGGTCAAACCGCCGCTGCGCAACAAACGATGCGTCTCGGCGAATATTTTGGGTAGCGCCTGATGCGAGGTTTCGTGCAGCACCATGGTGGTGAACACGAGGTCGAAGGAATTGCTGGCAAGACGGGTGTCGGCGGCATCCGCCTGCACAAACTCGATATCGGTGATGCCGAGCGAGCGCGCACGCGCATGGCCGTAGCGCAGCATGGGCGCTGCGACATCAATCGCCACGATCTCGGCCTGCGGAAACGCCGCGCGCAACGGCAAGGTGTTGTGGCCGATGCCGCAACCGAGATCGAGTATCCGTCGCGGTAAAAAGTTTGGCTGCTCACGCTGCAACCAGGCGACGAGCGCACGACCCGCCGCATTGCTCCACGGTCCGCCGCTGCCGCCGATGGTGGCGTAGAGACCGGCATCATAGTTCGCGGGGTTCGAGACATCCTCTTCGAGCTGCTCGCGCGTATAACCGCCGCGCATCAAATGTTGATCGACGGCCGACACGTAGCGCGGCGGCCGAAAATCGGGGTCGAGACGCAGCGTGCGCGCGCCTGCGTTGAGCTCGCGTGCGCGCTCGCGCAACGCCGAGGCCTGACGGCCGACCAGATCGCGCCCGGCTTGCTGGCGGATTTCCATGGTGTTGCGTCGCACCAGGCTGTAGGTCTGCCAGGCAGGCTCCGCCTCCATCGCCACCGCGACCTCGCGACGGTCGATCGGCTCGCGACCATGGCGCATACGCCAAAGATTTCGTCCCCTGCGCTCCCAGGCCTCGCGCACTGCGGGTCCAAGCCGCTGCGCCACATGAGCGTTGAGCTGGGCCACGATGTCGAGGCGCGCAATATCGTCATGCCCCGCCTCGGGGAGCAGGGCATGGCGACCGATGGTCTGCCATGGCGCGGGGTAACGCATGGCCGGCAGACTGCCTCTGCGGCTAATTTCGGGGAAATCGATTATTCTTTAATTATCCTTCGGTTTTCTCGAATACAGCGCTTGCCTGGTCGGAGCTCCATGCGACATCTCAACTACACTCACCTGCTCTACTTCTGGACCGTGGTCCGCGAAGGCAGCGTAACCGCCGCCGCCGCCGCGCTGCACATCACACCGCAGACGGTCAGCGGCCAGATCAAACTGCTCGAAGATCAACTGCAAGGCGCGCTGTTCGAAAAACAGGGCCGACGACTCGTGCCGACCGAACTCGGCCGTATCGCCTTCGCTTATGCCGAAGATATTTTTCCGAAGGGTCTCGAACTCGCCTCGGTGTTGCGCGGCGCTCGCACCCGCGGCAGCCGCCAAGTCGCCATCGGCGTCGCCGATGCCGTACCAAAGCTCGTCACCTGGCGCGTGCTCGAACCCCTGCTCGCCGGGGATGGCCGCTTTCACATGATCTGCCACGAGGGACCCTTGCCGGTGCTGCTCGAAGATCTCGCCGCGCACCGACTTGATCTTGTGCTCGCCACGAGCGCCGTGCCCGCCGATGCCGCCATCAAAGCCTTCAGTCACTTGCTGGGTGAATCCGAGCTGGGTTTCTTTGCCGCCCCTTCACTCGCGAAGCGACTACGCAAGCACTTTCCGCAAAGCCTGCAGGATGCACCGCTGCTGGTACCGACCGATCGCAGCGCCAACCGGCGAGTGCTCGATGCCTGGTTCGAACGACTTGGCATCACCCCGCGAATCGTCGGCGAACTCGACGACAGCGCACTTGTGAAAACCTTTGCGCAGCACGGCGTCGGTGCTTTCGCTGCGCCGCTCGCCATCGAAACCGAGATCATTCGTCAATATGGCGTGGTGCGGATCGGCCGAATCGAAGAATTGAAGGCGCGCTTCTTCGCGATCTCGACCGAACGGCGTATCAAACACCCGGCAGTGGCCATGCTCACCGAGAGTGCGCGCACGGGACTCTTTACGCGGCGCTAACGCGCATCCCTGAGCGTGCACTTATTGGCGCGCACTTAATCGACGCGCGCGGTCGACACGCTCTCGAGCGCGCCGCGCTCGCTGACCTCGAGGCGTACCTCGATCGGTCGGCAACACACCTGACAGTCCTCGATATAGCTGCGCGAGGCATCGGTCAGATCAAGCATTGAGCCGTACGCCTCGCCGCACCACGGGCACTGCAGTTCAACGAACACACCGAGTTCAGCCGAATCGAGCTCGGTCTCACCGGGCTCGAACACGGGCTCGAGCCCATAGAGCGCATCGATATGCGCAGCGTCGAGCGAGGTAGCCTCGGCAACCACCCCCGAGAGCGCCGTGGAGCGGGTCATCGAATTACGCGGCTTGCCACGACCTTGCATGGCGCGATGATAGACTGCGGCGCGGAGTCTTTGGAGCAAGCTTTGGAGCGCAACATGCACGCAACGCGCAGGGACTTTTCATTTTCATTGAGCGCCAATACGACTGTCATGGTGGGCGCCGCGCTGCTGACCGCGCTTGGCGCGAATCCTGCCGCAGCCGCAGCCGCAGCGCCCGCATGGCTCGCCACGAGCCATGCGGGCTTCTGCACCGAAGTGCAGCGCATGCTGGTCGATACCTCCTTGCCGATGAGCAACACCCTCCAGCGCAGCAAGGACGATTTCACCGAATCAAAGGCTGCCGTGACGCCTCTCACCACCCAACAATTTCTCGTCTCCACGGCTGACGGTTTGCCCGAAGAGTTGTCCTGCAAGACCAAGACGGCAGACCATCTGCGCGCGGTGCACGGCGCGGGTGCAGCGCGCGATCCGGCCTTGCCGCCGCGCAGTTGTCGCGATGTGCAGCGCGCCGTGGTGTTGCAGGTCTGGGAATCATTGAACGCCGATGAGCAGGCGGGCGCTGCGCAGGCACCGCAACGTATCATGCTGGTCGCCGACACCCTGAGCTACACGGGCTCCGGCTGGATCGGCTCACCCGCCGAGGTCTGGTTGGGCGGCGATGGCCAACTGCGTTTGCGCGCCTCGGCGCTCTATGCAAACTGGGAAGACTGGCGCTGGAAAATCATGCCGGAAAGCTTTCGCGGCAATCATTACTGTCATCTTGTCGCGCCCGAACGGGTCCGACGTCTGATGCTTGGCGAGGAGCGCCTCAGCCCCCGATGAGTTCGATCTCGAGGTGCTTGCTGGCCTTGAGCGACTTTGAGATGAGACACACCTGCTCGGCTTTCTCGAGCAGCTTGCGCGCGCGGTCCTGATCGGCGCCGGGCGGCAAGCTGAGTCGGGCATGCACGGTAAAAGCGGTGAACTGGGTCACCCGCTCGATGCGATCGAGCGTGCCCTCGGCGCGGCACTCGAGTCGCGTCCAATCGAAGCGCGAGGCTGCCGCCACCGCGCGAAAACTCAGCACGAAGCAATCCACCAAGGCCGCCGTCAGCAGCGTCTCGGGCGACCAGCGATCCCCGGGGCCACCGAATTCGCTAGGCGGATCGCTCTCAAGCGGCGCGAGTCCCGGTGATTCCAATTGGACTCGACCGACCGCGCTGGCTGCGGCGGAGACGGTGTATCGATGTGGCAGCGGATGCATGCGGGCATTATCAATCTTGGTTACGCCATGCGACAACCACGCGAGCGCACGGATCGCCCGCTTGCTGCACCGTGCGCCGCCGCTCACAATGTCGCGATGAGCGATGAAGCCCGCAGCGCACCACGACGCCTGCCCTCGACGACCGATGCTTCGCGCGAGGCGCGTGACGTCCGTCGCGCCCGTCTGCGCGAGGATGGGTTCGTCATCGATGCACTCTGCGGCGAAGCAGCCGAACTCGACCCCGAAAAACTGGCGGGCAGCATCGAGGGATTCATCGGCTACGCGCGGATTCCTTTGGGTGTCGCGGGACCGGTACGCATCCAGGGCCGTCATGCCGCGGGCGATTTTCTGGTGCCGCTGGCGACCACCGAAGGCACGCTGGTGGCTTCTTTGCAGCACGCCTTCAATGTCATCAATCGCTGCGGCGGGGCCAACGCGGGCTGCAGCCGGCAACTTGTCGGCCGCGCGCCCTGCTTCGAGTTTGCCGATCTCGCCATCGCCATGCAGGTTGCCGAATGGCTGCCCGCCCAGTTCGCCGCCATGCAAGAGGCCGCAGCCGCGACGTCGCGCTTCTGTCGTCTGCAGGGTCAAAAAATTTCCGTACTCGGCAACACAGTGTATTTGATGCTCGAGTACACCACCGGTGATGCTGCGGGACAGAACATGGTCACGCTCGCCACGCAGGCCGTCTGTCGATTGTTGTTGCCCGCCATGCCCGCGCAGCCGGTCAGCTGGCTGCTCGAATCTGCACTCTCGGGCGACAAGCGTTCTTCGGCGCAAGCTTTCCTCGGCGCGCGCGGTCGCAATGCCTCGGCAGAAATCGTCATTCCAAGCCGTACCGTCAATCGTTACTGGCGCGCGGACGCCGCAGCGATGGTGCGTTGCTGGGACCAAGCCGTCGCGGGCGCGGCACAAACAGGCGCCGTGGGCCTGCAGGCCAACGTGGCCAACGGCCTCGCGGCACTCTTCATCGCCTGTGGTCAGGATGTCGCCTGCGTCTCGGAGGCCACGACTTCGATCACGCGCTTCGAGATCAAGGGCGATGGTGACCTGTATGCCTCGGTGACGTTGCCGAATCTGATCATCGGCACCGTGGGTGGCGGTACGTTCCTGCCGACCGCGCGCGAATCGCTGGGTCTCATCGGCTGTCAGGGCAGCGGTACGGCCGCAAAGTTCGCCGAGATCTGCGCCGTCGTGGCGCTCGCTGGCGAGTTGTCGCTGATCGGTGCCATGGCGAGCGGTGCATTTGCCGATGCGCACGCGAGCGGCGGCCGCAAGGGCCGCGGTACTGGCGACGGCTGACCCGTGGTCAAAGAAATCGCGGCGGTACCGCGACCGCGCAAACCGGTCCGTCGATTCATCCTGCACAAACTGCTGCCGCCCATAGGCTGGCGCGCCTATCGCAGTCTCGGTCGATCATGGACCTATCGTGAACATGACCTGCATCGGCTGCACGATCTCGTGGCCACTAAACAGCCGGTGGTCGGCGCGTTCTACCACTCGCGCACCTTCGCCCTGCTGCATTACTTCAGTCTGCCGGCGCAGGGCCGCTGGATCCTGATGTGCTCGCAAAGCCGTGACGGCGAAGCGATGACGCGGATCGAAGAAGGCCTCGGTTTCCGTGTTGCACGCGGCTCTTCCGGCAAAGGCGGTGCAAGAGCGCTCGTCGAGATGATCAAGGCACAGCGCGAGGATCGCGGCCTGAACTCCTGCCTCGCCATCGACGGCTCACGCGGTCCGCGCGGAATCGCTCAACTCGGGACCATCACGCTCGCACAGAAAACCGGGAGTCTGCTGCTCCCGGTCGCCGCCTCGACCGACCGCTACTGGCGTTGGAATGCCTCGTGGGATCGCACCATCATCCCGAAACCCGGAGCAACGGTCGCCGTGCGCATCGGCACCCCGATCGAGGTTCCGCCCAAACTCGATGACGCACAACTCGAGGCCCTGCGTCGCCGACTCGAGGACAGCATGTTTTCGTTGCACTCTGCACTCGACGCCGAGATGGGGTATTGCGATACGGAACCGCTGCGCCATTGCCCATGAGCACGACCCCCATCACTCCCGCCGCGGCTGCATCGAACATCCTGCTCAAATCTTGGGTAGGCCCTTTTGGCGGCGTACCACCCTTTGACGAGGCAACAGCCGCGCTGCTGCAGCCGGCGTTGCTCGCCGGGATGGCCGAGCATCTCGCCGAACTCGAGCGCATCGCCAATGATCCCGAGTCGCCCACCTTCGCCAACACCGTTGCCGCAATGGAACGCTCGGGCCGCGCACTCGATCGTGCAGCGACCGTGTACTACACCTTCAGCGCCACACTGAGCGACGAGGCGGTACAGGAAGTGGAGCGCGTCATCGAACCAAAGATGGCGGCCTTCCGCGACTCGATCACGCAGAACGAAAAACTCTTTGCACGCATCGCGGCAGTCTATGAATCGCGCGAGCGCTCCGGTCTCACCGCCGAAGAACAGCGTCTCACCTGGCTCGCCTACACGAACTTCGTGCGCGCCGGCGCCAAGCTCGATGCCGTCTCCAAGCAGCGACTCGGCGAAATCAACCAAGCGCTTGCCGGCCTGTTCACAAAGTTCAGCCAAAACCTGCTGGGTGATGAAAGCGAGCGCTACACGTTGCTCGAATCCGTCGATGATCTCGCGGGGCTCCCCGAGTCGCTGCGCGTCGGTTTCGCCGCTGACGCCGAACGTCGCGGTCAGCCAGGCAAGTGGTTGATCGCCAATACGCGCTCGTCGGTGGAGCCTTTCCTCACCTACTCGACGCGACGCGACTTACGCGAAACAGTCTGGCGTGTGTTCGTCAACCGCGGCGATAACGGCGATGCGCGTGACAACAAGGCGATCATCGGCGAAATCCTGCAGCTGCGCGCCGAGCGAGCGCGGCTGCTCGGCTTTCCGACACATGCCCACTGGCGGCTCGAGAACTCGATGGCGCGCACCCCGGAGCGCGCCATGGAACTTATGGAGGCCGTGTGGCAGCCGGCAGTCGCGCGCGTGCGCGAAGAAGTCGCCGACATGCAAAGAATCGCCGACGCCGAAGGCACTCACCTCACCATCGAGCCCTGGGACTACCGTCACTACGCCGAAAAAGTCCGCAAGGCGAAGTACGACCTCGATACCCACGAGCTCAAACCCTACCTGCAACTCGAAAGATTGCGCGAGGGGATGTTCCATGTTGCGGACGAACTCTTCGGCATGCAGTTCACCGAACTACCTGCGGGCAGCGTTCCGGTCTATCACCCGGACGTGCGCGTCTGGCGGGTCGACGACCACGCCGACAAGCTGATCGGCCTTTGGTATTTCGACCCCTATGCACGCCTCGGCAAGCAGTCGGGCGCCTGGATGAGCGCATACCGCGTACAGGAACGCTTCGATGGCGAGATCAAGACCCTCGTCTCCAACAACGCCAATTTCGTGAAAGGCCAGCCGGGTGAGCCCGTGCTGATCAGCTGGGACGATGCCGTCACGCTGTTTCACGAGTTTGGCCACGCGCTCCATGGCCTCTGCTCGAACGTCAACTATCCGAGCGTCTCCGGTACCAATGTGGCGCGCGACTACGTCGAATTCCCTTCGCAGTTGCTCGAACACTGGCTGCCGGTCAAGGAGATTCTCGATCGCTTTAGCGTGCACTACCACACCGGTCAGCCCATCCCCGCAGAGCTGGTCGCCAAACTCGACAATGCCAAGACCTTCAATCAAGGATTCGCCACGGTCGAGTACCTCGCGGCGGCGCTGATCGACATGGCACTGCACCTGACCGCGACGCCCGATACGCGCATCGATCCCGCAGTCTTTGAACGCGATACTTTGGCGGCTCTTGGCATGCCGCGGGAGATCGTCATGCGGCACCGCACGCCGCAGTTCGGTCACATTTTTTCGGGCGATGGCTATTCGGCGGGTTATTACAGCTATCTCTGGGCCGACACACTTACCGCCGATGCCTGGGAGGCATTTACCTTGGGCAAAGGTCCCTTTGACCGTGACATGGCCAAGCGCTTGCGCGATCACGTGTTCAGGGTGGGCAATACCGTCGATCCGGTGGAGGGATATCGCGCCTTCCGCGGGCAGGACCCGCAGATCGAAGCATTGATGCGCAAGCGAGGTTTTGCGACGGCCGCTCCCCGGACTCGATGAAATCTTTGTAATCTTGGGGGCCGGCGGGGCGGCAGCGCACCGAAATTGCGTAGGCAAAAGATTTATTTGCCATTAGAATGCGGCCCGTCGAAATCATAGGACTCTACTTACATGGCCAAGAAAAAGACTCGCGCTGTTGTCCGTTCACCGAAGAAATCCAAGCGAAATCTCTCGGCATGGACTCCTGCTGATGAACAAAAGCTCCGCAAGCTCGCCGGCAAGATGCCGACGGCCAAGCTTGCCAAGATGCTCAACCGCTCCGTGGCGGCCGTAACCTTCAAGGCGTTTTCGCTGCGTCTTTCACTGCGGCTGCCGAGCAGCAACCGCGGTCGCAGACTCAAGGTCGCGAAGCGTCGCGCAGGCTGATTATCCGGCGCAGCAAGCCGAGCACCACGAGTGCTCGGCTTGCGAGCTGCAGGGCTTTCGCGGGCCCCGCCATCAGTACCAACAGGGCTGATCCGGCGAGCAACACGGGCGCGCGTGTCACCACCTGAACCGCCGAGACGATCCGTCCCACGCCGGAGAGGCGTGAACCGATCGCTTCTGTGGTGTGGGCGATGTCCGTGCGCAAGCGCGCGCTACGCTCCAACAAAGCGGCTCGACGCAGGGCGAGTTCTTGCTCGCGAGGCGTCATGTCGATCCCGGGTCGCGAGCGTGATCGCGGGCTTGGTCACGAGCGGCCACCAGCGCATCGCGATCGCGGCGTAATTCTTCGAGGGTGGCTTCGAGCAGACGGGGTCCGCGGGTCACCGCACGCCAAGCCTGCCAAATCGCGAGCGCGGCGACGCCGAGAAACACCAACGTGACGAGCGCGCTCGCCAGCAGGCGATGCTGCTCCCAGACGGCGACGATCAGCGTCACGGCGAGCATCAAAAGCCCAAGCGCGCCAAACAACAACGCGACGAAGGCGAGCACCAGCACCCGCACGGCGCGCTGCACTTCGGCCGACAATTCTGTCGTGAACAGTTCGAGCCGCGTCTGCACCAGCGCCAGCACTTGGGCAAGCAGCAGTCGCAACGAGTCGAGCATGTTCTCCCTCCCCCCGACGGGCGGCTGATCAGCGTCGACTGATGAGCACACCGATGATGAGGCCGATGCCCGCGGCGACCCCGACGGACTGCCAAGGATTGTCGCGTACATAGCGATCGGTTTCACGCGCCGCATCGCGCGCACGACCGACGACTTCCTGTTCGAGGGTTCCGAGACGCTCACGCGCCGCACGCACCGTCTCGGCGGCACGCTCGCGCGCTTCGACGGCTCGATCACCGGCCAAGCTCGCCGTTTCACGCAACAAAAGTTCTGCGTCATCGATGACGCGCTTCAAGTCTTCGACGAGTCGATCAGTGCTACTCACAGACATATACTCCTCCGGTCAATGCCCCGCCCTCTGCAGAGCGGGAGTGATGGCTGTTGACTGCCAAGCGTCCTCGTCGGCACGCGCCAGCTGTTCGAGATCACCCGGCTCTGCACCGGGGTCATCGACCCATTCGCGCAACTGCGGCCCGCCGTTGATGATGTCGATCGCCAGCCGGTCGCGCTCGTATTCATAGGCGAAATCCCGCCACAACGGATATTCCGGCCAAAGATTTCGAATGGCTTTGAAACCGAGGGCCTGCAGACGCCACGGCCGAAAGGCGAGATGGTCGTACGCCGTATCGTCGGTGTGGATCTGCAGACCGCTGCAAAGTTTGCCGGCGTGTTTGTGGAAGGTCGGTTCGAACCAGCACGTTCGCAGCCGACAACCGCCCAGCCAGTCAGGCGCGAGGCGATGCATTTCGGCGAGCACCCTGCCCGCGTCGATATCGGGCGCACCGTACACCTCGAGAGGACGCGTGGTCCCGCGACCCTCGGAAAGGGTCGTACCTTCAACCATCACCGTGCCTGCGTAAGCGCGTGCCATATATGGATTCGGTGCATTCGGGCTCGGGTTGATCCAGCTGCGCTCACCGAGCGGCCAGCCCCAACCGGGGGCCTGCGCGGGTTGCCAGCCCTGCATCTCGACGACGACCAACTCGACGTCGATACGGAATCGACCCACGAACCAGCGCGCGAGTTCCCCCATGGTGAGGCCATGCCGCATCGGCATCTCACCAGCGCCCACAAAACTCTCCCAACCCTGGCGCAGCGCAAGCCCCTCGACGGGGCGGCCCACCGGGTTCGGGCGATCGAGCACCCACACCGCCTTGCGCGCCCGCGCGGCTTCCTCAAGCAAATAACGCAGTGTGGTGATGAAGGTGTAGATGCGGCACCCGAGATCCTGCAGATCGACCAGCACTACATCGCAGTGCGCCAGCATCGCGGGCGTGGGACGCCGCACTTCGCCATAGAGACTGAAGACGGGAATCTGCAGCGCGGGGTCAATGAAATCGGCCGACTCGATCATGTTGTCTTGCTTGTCACCGCGCAGCCCATGCTGCGGACCGAATGCCGCCGTCACGGTCAAATCGGGCAGCGCAGCGAGCGCATCGAGACTGTGCTGCCACTGCGCCGTGACCGAAGCCGGATGCGCCAGCAAGGCGAGACGACGACCGACGAGCGGCGCGCGCAACGCCGGCTCGGCGAGCAGGCGATCGATACCAAAGCGCATCATGCGAACTCATTCATGCGGGCAGGCCTCAAAAGAGCGGCAACGGGTCGCTGAACCCCGCCGGATGATGAAAATCGGGTCGCGCACCAGGATGCCTCGCGGCCCAATGGGAGATCCCCGCGGAAGTCTCGAGAATCACGGTCGGTGCCAAGCGAAACTCGCCGGCGGGCAGCGGCGCAGGCAGCTCGACCTCGACGCGAAGTCGATGATGCGGCGTTGCTGCCGAGTGCATCCGGATGCGTGGCGCGGCGGCTCGTTGCCAAAGAAATGGTCGCATCCCCTGACGCGGCGCATCGAAAGCGTAGGCCGCCCAGTCACCGCTCGGCGAAAAATTGAACTCCAGATAGGCGGAGTCGCCCGCGAATGCGGTCATGAAGAGTTCGCAGCAGGTATGTCGCCAAAGACCATCCCGCCGCTGCGGCGACGTACCCTCGGGCGGTTGCAGCAGCGGCTGCTGCGCTGCACGGATGTCATAGACGATCTGCAGGGTTTCTTTTGCCGGTTGGCAACGCAACTCAACGGATACGGCGCCTGCAGCAGCCGCCGTCCCATCGAGCGGATGCGGCTGCAATACGAATCGGATCGGATGATCGCTCAAGATCGACGTCCCGCCACCACCGGAACCTGCCAGACGCCGTAGGAGTCCGGATCCTCGACCGTGGCGATGATCGCATCGAAGGCGGCTCGAACCTGCGCCGCGCTCAACGATGAATGCTCAGCAAGCGCCGTCGTGTAGCCGTCACGCCAGGCGGTAAAGATCCCGGCGAGTTCGGCGCGCGGCACACGCTCGGTGTCGAGCGTCAGATACTGAATGCTGAGTTGCGCGTAGCCGAGTGCCCGCATGATGGGCAAGGTCCGTCGGCCGATGCGCGCATCGGTACCCGTCGCCTGCGTATAAGGCACCACAGCCTGATGCCATAGACGATCAGGATCCGCCCCATCACGCGGCGGAAAATGCAGCATGCCGTAATCCTCGCTCACCACATGCGTCCAACCGCCCGGCTTGCAGACGCGGTGCAATTCGGCGAGCAGGCGCTCGGGCTCGGGCACCAGCTGCGTAACATGCCGACAGACGACAAGGTCGAAGTGCCCGTCGGGGAAGCGCAAGGCGAAGCCATCACCCTGCTCGAAGGCCAACGGCGACGGCCCGGACGGAGTACGTTGACGCGCCACAGTCAAAAGTTCCGGCATGAGATCGACCCCGAGAACAAGCTCGGCGCCGGGGAACATTGCAGCCAGACGCAATGTTGCCTCGCCAGATCCGCAACCGAGATCAAGGATTCGCGCGCCCCGCGGCAACGCATAGCGGGCGAAAAGCCGGGATTCCTGCGGCCACAGCGCCTCGATCTGGTGGCGCAGCGTACGCAGCATGGATTCGTCGGCCATCTGTGCGGCCTGCGGATTCTGGTTTGCTGCAGTGCTCATTAGGCTCCAAATGATAGGCCAACAGTGGGAGAATGGTGGCCCTCTCCCGACACGGATCGTCGGCAGGTTATCCGCCATGAATGCTCTAGCTGCAGAACTGCCCCTGTTCGCTCCGCCCGAGAGCGCGCAGCCGCGCATCCGCGAAATCCCCTACAACTACACCTCGTTCTCGGATCGCGAGATCGTGATTCGCCTGCTGGGCGAAGAATCTTGGGAGCTGCTCGACGAGTTGCGCAGTGAACGGCGCACTGGTCGTTCGGCGCGCATGCTGTACGAAGTGCTCGGCGATATCTGGGCGGTACAACGCAACCCGTATCTCGAAGACGACCTGCTCGACAATCCTCGTCGTCGTCGTCTGCTGACCGACGCGCTGGCGCATCGCCTCGGTGAAATCGAAAAACGCCGCGAGACCGGCGGCAACAGCACCGATCGCGAGCGCGATCGCAAAGTCGGCTTGCTGCTCGAGGCCGCACATCGCGCGGTCGATGCATTCGCGGACTCTTTCAAGCGCAATGCAAAGCTGCGCGACAAGGCGCGCAAGCTGCTCGGTCGACACACGCGTGGCGATGCCATCCGCTTCGATGCTTTCGCACGTGTCTCGCATGTGACCGATGCGACGGACTGGCGCGTCGAGTATCCCTTCGTCGTCATCTGTCCCGACGCCGAGGACGAAATCCCCGGCTTGGTGCGCGCTTGCACCGAGCTTGGACTCACCGTCATTCCACGCGGCGGTGGTACCGGCTACACCGGCGGCGCACTGCCGCTCACGCCGCTTGCCGCGGTGATCAACACCGAAAAACTCGAGCGCGTCTCCGAAGTCGAACAAATCAAGCTGCCCGGCGTATTCGGTGCAGATCCTGCGCAGACCGTGCCCACCGTGTTCTCGGAAGCGGGTGTCGTCACCAAGCGCGTGGCCGATGCCGCCGAGCGTGCGGGCTTCGTGTTCGCGGTCGACCCCACCTCCATCGAAGCCTCGTGCATCGGCGGCAACATCGCGATGAACGCAGGCGGCAAAAAGGCCGTGCTCTGGGGTACGGCGGTCGACAATCTCGCCTGGTGGCGCATGGTCGACCCCGAAGGCAACTGGCTCGAGGTCGAGCGCATCGGCCACAACCTCGGCAAAATCCACGATGCGCCCGAGGTCGAGTGGCGCCTTACCTGGAAAGACGGCCGCGACAGTGCGGCCACGGCGCGCGTGCTGCGCACCGAGTCTTTGCGCATGCCCGGGTCGCTCTTTCGCAAGGCCGGACTCGGCAAGGACGTGACCGACAAGTTTCTCGGCGGGCTACCGGGCGTGCAGAAGGAAGGCTGCGACGGTCTCATCACGGCGGCGCGCTGGGTGGTGCACCGCATGCCCAAGCACATGCGCACCGTCTGCCTCGAATTCTTTGGCCAGGCGCGCGAGGCCATACCCTCGATCGTCGAAATCATCGGTCAGCTTGATGCTGCTGATCGTGCACACGGCGTCAAGCTCGCAGGTCTCGAGCATCTTGATGAGCGCTATCTCAAGGCAGTGGGCTACGTCACCAAGAGCAAGCGCGCCCAACTGCCGAAGATGGTGCTGATCGGCGACATCGTCGGCGAGGATGAAACCGCCGTGGCGCGTGCCACCTCAGAGGTGGTGCGGCTTGCCAACGCCCGCGCCGGCGAGGGCTTCATCGCGGTTGGCGCCGAAGCGCGCAAGAAGTTTTGGCTCGATCGCGCGCGCACTGCCGCAATCGCCAAACACACCAATGCGTTCAAGATCAACGAAGACGTGGTCATCCCGCTGCCGCGTCTTGGCGACTACACCGATGCGGTCGAACGCATCAACATCGAACTGTCGATCGCCAACAAATTGCGTCTCGCCGACGCGCTCGAAGAATATCTGCGCAGCGATCTGAAGACCGGCAAGACGGGCGATGCCGAGCTCGATGCCCTCTCGCGCAGCGAAATTCTCGGCGATCGGCCGGCCCGCGCCAAGGCGCTGGTGATCGCTGTGCGGCGTCGCTGGAAAATACTGCTCGATGATCTCGACGCACGAGCCACCGACGCCGAGGGCAACGCCAGCGGTCTGTCGGTGTTCGAAGCACTGCAACGTCGCGAATGGCGGGTCTCCTGGAAACGCGAACTGCGCGATCCGCTTGCCGATATCTTTGCTGGCGATGCGTTTGCACCGATCCGTGCCGAATGCCAGACCATCCACCAGCGCATTCTCAAGAGCCGCGTCTGGGTCGCGCTGCACATGCACGCTGGCGATGGCAACGTGCACACCAATATCCCCGTGAACTCCGACGATTACCTGATGCTGCAGGAGGCCAATGCGGCCGTCGCGCGCATCATGAAAATTGCCCGCGACCTTGGCGGCGTGATCTCGGGCGAGCACGGCATCGGCATCACCAAACTCGAATTCCTCACCGAAGAAGAAACCGCGGAGCTTCGCGCCTACAAGGAACGCATCGACCCCGAGGGCCGCTTCAACAAAGGCAAGCTGCTGCCAGGCGGCGATCTGCGCAACGCCTATACGCCGAGCTTCAATCTGCTCGGCCATGAATCATTGATCATGCAGCAGTCCGACATCGGCACCATCTCGGGCGCCATCAAGGACTGCCTGCGTTGCGGCAAGTGCAAACCGGTCTGCGCGACGCACGTGCCGCGCGCCAATCTGCTCTACAGCCCGCGCAACAAGATCCTCGCGACCTCGCTGCTCATCGAAGCTTTCCTGTACGAAGAACAGACCCGACGCGGCGTGTCGCTACGACACTGGGACGAGTTCGGCGATGTAGCCGACCACTGCACCGTTTGTCACAAGTGCGAGAGTCCCTGCCCGGTCGACATCGACTTCGGCGATGTGTCGATGGCGATGCGCGATCTGCTGCGCCGCATGGGCAAGAAGCGCTTCAATCCGGGTACGGCGGCCTCGATGCTGTTCCTCAACGCCACCAATCCCGAGACCATCAAACTCGCGCGCAAGGGCATGATCGAGTGGGGTTTCAAGGCGCAACGACTCGGACACAAGCTGCTCAAGACCTTCGCCAAGCCACAGATTCAGGCGCCACCCGCCACCACCGGCAAGCCGCCGATCCGCGAGCAGGTGGTGCACTTCGTGAACCGTCGTATGCCCGCCGGGGTGCCAAAGAAAACGGCACGCGCCCTGCTCGACATCGAGGATCGCAACTACGTACCCGTGATCCGCAATCCGCAGTCGACGACGAGCGATGCGGAAGCGGTGTTCTATTTCCCCGGCTGCGGCTCGGAGCGTCTGTTTTCGCAGGTCGGCCTCGCCACCCAGGCAATGCTCTGGCATGTCGGCGTGCAGACCGTGTTGCCGCCCGGATATCTTTGCTGTGGATATCCGCAGCGCGGCTCGGGCGACTTCGACAAGGCCGAGAAGATGATCACCGACAACCGGGTGCTCTTCCATCGTGTCGCCAATACCCTCAACTACCTCGATATCAAGACCGTGGTGGTCAGCTGCGGCACCTGCTTCGACCAGCTGCAGGGCTATGAGTTCGACAAGATCTTCCCGGGCTGTCGCATCGTCGATATCCATGAATACCTCATGGAAAAAGGCGTACGGCTCGAAGGCGTCACTGGCGTTCGCTATCTGTATCACGACCCCTGCCACTCGCCCATGAAGAGCTACGAGCCGCTGCGCGTGGTCAATCAGCTGATGAACTCCGAAGCCAACGGCAAGGTCGTGAAGAACGATCGCTGCTGTGGCGAGTCGGGTACGTTCGCCATCGCGCGACCGGACGTGTCCACCCAAGTACGCTTCCGCAAGGCCGAAGAAATGCAGAAAGGCGCAAGCAATGCGCGCGCTGACGGGTTCACCGGCGAAGTCAAGGTATTGACCTCCTGCCCATCATGTCTGCAGGGCCTCAAACGCTACGAGGATGAAACCGCGCTCGATGCCGACTACATCGTCGTCGAGATCGCCAAGCACGTGCTTGGCGAGCATTGGATGCGCGACTACGTCGCGGCAGCGAACGACGGCGGTATAGAGCGGGTATTGGTTTAACGCGCCGCCGCGGATATCGATTCTGCGCCAATTGCAAGGTTTCTTCGGCTGAAACTCGGATCGGAGATTGGTTATATGCATATCGTATGTATAATCAATCCGGTGATGTCGAGTTCGATCCCGATAAGGCGCGTCGGAATCGTCTACTCCACGGGATCTCCTTCAACGACGCCGAGATGGCGTTGCGAGATCCGATGGCCTTGACTCTTGAGGACCCCGATTCAACCGGCGAGCAAAGATTCATCACGCTAGGAACGGATAGTCTCGGCCGACTTTTGGTTGTTGTTCACACGCCGCGCGCAATGCGGACGAGATTGATTTCAGCCCGAAAAGCCAGCCGAAGTGAAGCGGAACAATTCCATGCGAAAAACCTATGATTTCAGTAATGCGAGACGCGGTGCCGTACTGGGCTCCGCAGGAAAAGCTCGCATTACCATCATGCTCGATAACGCGGTGCTTGAGCATTTCCGAAACCAGGGAGAGGAACTAGGCGTGGGGTATCAGACGCTGATCAACCAGTCGCTGCGCGAAGCAATGATCAGCCACACCTCGGGTCGGAAGAATCGGGTTACGCTGTCCTTAGCAGACCTGCGGCGGATCATTCGAGAAGAACTGAAAGCCGGTTGACTGTTCGGTGTGACCAATTGCCATCACGGTACACTCAGGATCACCCGCGAAAGCCGCTGAAAAGCTGTGGTGATTAGCGCGCCCTGCGAAAGGTGAGATTGATCCGCGTGCCAGACTCCGGGGTGCCGACGGCGTGATAACCCCGGCGCGCGCGGCCGCCCCAAACGAGAACATCGCCCGGCTCGAGGCGCACGCGCAGCGGTGAGCCGGCGCGTTGATCTCCATACCAAAGAAATGTCGCGGCCGCACCGAGCGTCACCGACACGATGGGCTGGCTGAAATCTCGCTCGTCGGCATCGCGATGCGCGCCCATGCGCGCGCCCGGCTCGTAACGATTGATGAGGCAGGTGTCGGGCGCAAAGTGCTCGCCAAATCCCGCGGCCGCGGCAGCACGGCGGGCGAGGCTCGCGAACAACTCCGGCATTTCGGGCCAAGGCCGCCCACTCAACGGGTCGAGCGATTCATAACGATAGCCGCGAGCGTCACTGAACCAGCCGCAATCGCCGCAACTCGTCATCGCCGCGGACATGGGCTTGCCGCCCGGCGTTCTGAGGCGCCGAAACGGCGCGGCGGCCGAGAGGACCTCGACCGCCGCCATGAGTTCATCGGTCGGCACCGCGAAGTCGTGCAGCAGCACGACTTCGGGCGCGACCGGCGTTATCTTCACTGCTTCAGAAAGCGAAGGTCACGCGACCGTAGACGAAGCGACCGGATCGGCCGAAGGGCGACAGGTTGGAGAACGACGTCGCGCCCGTGCTGTTAAGACCCGGCGGCAGCGGGTCCGGATACTCGTCGAGCACGTTGTCCGCACCCACGGCAAGCTTGATGCGCTCACCGAGGGCGTAGCGTGCCTCCAGATCCACCAGCGTCTTCGCTGTCAGCAAGAAGTCCGGCGCTGTCGCCGTTGGCGCGTTCTGCGCCGCGAGCACGTCACCGTAGCGCGTGGCACGCGCCGTTAGCCCGAGGTCACCGAGCGACCATGCAAGAGACAGTGCGTACTTGTTCTTCGGCGTGCCCTCCTCGAAGCGCAGTCGGTTAAGCCGGTCGAAGAGGATCGGCGCCGGGCTCAGAGCCGACAGCTGCGAGGTGGTCGGGATCTTGGTGACCTCGGTGTCGTTGAAGTTCGCCGTGACCGTGATGTCGAAGCGGCCAGCCGTCTCCGTGACCACCGGGTAGTTGAACACCACATCGAAGCCTTCAGTGGTGGTATCAACGCCGTTGATAAAGAAGCGGCCACCGCCGATACCGATGAACCCCCGCGAGGTAAGGAAGTTGCGCACCGCGGGCGAGGTGAGGTTCTCGGAGAGTACGATACGGTTATCCAGCTTGATGCGATAGGCGTCCACCGTCAGGCTGGCAGCACCGAGTCGCAGTACCGCGCCGATGGCGAGGTTCGTCGACTCTTCTGAATCGAGCTGCTTCGAGCCGAGCGCCACCGCCACCGGATCAGTGGCCGGGAAGGTGGTGACGTCGAAGGGCACCCCGCCGATGAAGTTGGTCGAGGTAGTAGCAAAGAACTGCTGCTGCAGCGACGGCGCCCGGAAGCCCGTCGAATAGGAACCACGCAGCGCAAAGGAATCGGTGAGGTCGTAGCGCACCGCGAGCTTGCCCGAGACGTTGCTGCCGAAGTCCGAGTAGTCCTCGGCGCGCATCGCCGCGGAGGCCAGCAGACGATCCGTGAGGTTGGCCTCGAGATCGACATACACGCCGACCGCGTTGCGGCTCTCGTCTACCGCGTTAGCCGGTCGAAAGCCGGGGAACACCTGCGCGCCCGAGGGGGTCGGGCAGCCGCCAGCCGCAGTATCGGCCGCGGTGGGCGCGGTGCAACCCGGGCTGCCGAGCGGCAGACGGGCACCGCCGTTGCGCCAGGAGTCTGGCTCGCCGGCGGTGATGGTGTAGCCTTCGCGCCGGGCCTCGACACCCACGGCGACGTTAAGCGGCGAGGCGAGACCCGAGACCTCCACGCCGCGCACGCCGGAGAGATTGAACACCAACTGGTTGTAATCGTAGCCACCGGCGTCGAACACGGTCTTGCTGGTGGGCCCGAGTGAGCGGTTGAGCGTGTTCTGGATGGTGAACTCCATGTCGTTCATGCCGTAGCCGAGCGAAGCGTCCATGGCCCACTCGCCGAGACTCCAGCGCACCCCGGCTGAGAGGGCGAAGTCGGTGACATCAGGCGCAATTTGCGGCAAAAAGCCGTCTGGGTAGATCGAGGCAATGTTGCGCCCCGAAGGGTCATTGGCGAGGCGCTGGAAGCCGGCCGATACTGCCGAGCGATCTTGGTAGCTCGCGCTGGCGTAAAACTCCGTGCTCTCGTCGATGTCGTAGCCAGCGTTCACGAGCACGGTGGACTGTTTGACTTCCGGCTCGCCATACCACTGGCTAAAGCGATTGAAGGTCGCCTCTCGCGGGTCGAAGGCATTGCCGGCGACACGCGCGTACTGCGCGCGGGCGTCCCAGCCCCCGCGCTCGGTGCGGCTCTGGTCCTTGTACTCCGCAGCCACGGTGACGAAGCCGCTGTCCCCAAGCGCGAAGCCCTTCCAGCCCGAGACGGTTAAGGTCTCGCCGTCAGAGCGCGAACGCTTGAGCACCGCTGGTGCGGACCAGGTCGCACCCGCCGGGGGCGTGCCGGTCAGGGTTTCGTAGGTCGTGTCACGCCAGCCGTAGCTGACGCCGAGTTCTCCGCCGTCGCGGTCCTCGCGCAGCCGCAGATTGATGACGCCGGCGATCGCGTCGGAACCGTACTGGGCCGAAGCGCCGTCACGCAGCACTTCGATGGCTCGCACCGCAGCGTTCGGGATTGTGTTGAGGTCAACGGCTGCCGCACCGCGACCTACGGTGTCGTTGACGTTGACGAGAGCGGCGGTGTGCCGGCGCTTGCCGTTCACGAGTACCAGCGTCTGGTCAGGCGCGAGACCGCGCAGCGTGGCCGGACGCACTGTGTCAGTGCCGTCGGCAAGACCGGGACGCGGGAAATTAAACGACGGCACAGCGACGGAGAGCGCCTGGTTGATCTCGGCGATACCGAGGTTCTGCAGCGCGGAGAGCGGTACCACATCGACCGGCACCGCGGTGTCGAGTGCAGAGCGGTTGGCGACGCGAGTACCCGTCACAACGACCTGCTCGAGGTCATCGATACTGGCCGCGGACGAAGTGCCTTGAGCGGCCGCCGCTTGGGCGAGCGCCGCTGAAACAAAAACAGCAACCAGCTTGTTGCGCATGTACAACTCCTTAGGAGGGCGGGCGTGGGATGAAGGAATGATTACACCGGAAATACTTGAGTTACTCAATGTCACACGTGTTCTTTTTTCACAACATTCCTTAATGGATCTATATCTAAAGGTTATACCCAAAAAATGTATGACCCGCCCCGTGTTTGCAAGGGATTCTTCGAGGGTGTGGCTTGTCGGTCTGCGTAAATGTATCCGGCCTGTCATTGAGGAGTGCAAGTCCTCTGGCCATGATGGAGATCCGCGCAT
>Ga0172372_10001156_pt1 | contig 40907 bp, 31 predicted proteins | sample LakKiv5m_2_FD_114544 | JGI IMG/M metagenome (GOLD analysis project Ga0172372, IMG submission 114544) | Freshwater microbial communities from Kabuno Bay, South-Kivu, Congo - kab_092012_9.5m | ecosystem: Environmental > Aquatic > Freshwater > Lake | place: Democratic Republic of the Congo...
CCGACGAACATCTCGATGAACTCCGAGCCGTTGATCGAGAAGAAGGCCACGCCCGCCTCGCCGGCGACGGCGCGGGCCAGCAAGGTCTTGCCGGTGCCGGTCGGCCCCATCAGGAGCACGCCCTTGGGAATGCGTGCCCCGAGCCGGCCGTGCGCCTTCGGATCCTTCAGGAAGTCGACGATCTCCTGCAATTCGGCCTTGGCCTCGTCGACACCGGCCACATCGGCGAAGCGCACGCCGGTCTGGCGCTCCATGTAGATCCGGGCCTTGCTGCGTCCGATGCCGATCAGCCCGCCATCGCCGAGCCGGCTGGCCAGCCGGCGCGACAGGAAGTACCACACACCGAAGAAGATCACCGCCGGCGCCACCCACGACATCAGCTGGGACAGCCAGGTCGACTCGTGGATCTGCCGGAAGGGCACGTCGAAGCGTGACAGCCGCTCGGCCAGCGCCGGCTCGACCTGCTCGGCCACCAGTGTCTGGCGACCGCTGGGGTCCGGGGTCTTGAGCGTGCCGACCAGCATCCCCGCCACCACGCGCACCTCCGACACCCGTCCCTGGGCCAGTGCCTGCTCGAAGGCGCTGTAGGGCACGACTTCCACGCTGGTCCGCTGCGCCCACCAGCCGTTCAGCACCCAGAGCAGCGCCAGCGCGATCAGGAAGTACAGAAGGTTGAAGCGGGTCTGGCGGTCCATCGGCGTGCGGCGCAGGGTTGCCGCGTCCGCCGACTCTAGTGGCCGGCGTACGCCAGCATTTGATCGGACGCAGCCGGCGGAAGGTGCCGGGCTGGCGCGTCCGCGCGGACCTGCCCCAGGCCCCCGAAGAACAGGTCGGCGACCACCTCGCCGAGCGCCTCGTGCGTCAGCCCGCCGTGCGGACGCAGCCAGGTGAAGGTCCAGTTGATCATGCCGAACAGCAGCATCGCCAGCGGCTTGGCCATCGCCGGGTCGAGGTCCGGGCGGCAGGCCGCGATCCCGCGTGCGAACGCGGCCACCACCTCGCGCTGGCCGTCCAGCACGGTCCGGCGCGCCGCCTCGTCGAGGAACTTGACGTCCTCGGTCAACACGCGATGCTCGTTCTGGGCGTCGGCATAGGCCAGCATGAAACGCCTGATCAGATCCCTGAGCCGGCTTTCGTCGGCGGCGGACCCGCCGGTCCGGCCTTGCCCGCCTGGCGCCGACGTGCCGCAGTGGCTGTCCGAGGGCGCCGCTGGGTCCGGGTTCGGCAAGGTCGGCGCGTGCATGACCTCCCGCGCCAGCGCCTGCAGCCGCGACACATGGCTGCCGACGATCTCGCCGAGCAACGAGTGCTTGTCCTGGAAGTAGTGGTACAGCGTCGCCTTCGACACACCAGCCGCAGCCGCGACGTCGTTCATCGTCGCAGCCGTGAAACCGCGCTGCGCGAACAGCGCGGCTGCGGCTTGCATCAGCTGATGACGCTGCGCCTCGTAGTCGGCAGCACGCGGACGGGCCATCAGTGATGCCTCACGGTGGAACCGGTTGCACGCGCCGGGATGCGTGGCCGGATGCGCGCCCGGATGCGCGCCCCCGTGCGCGCCCCCGTGAGCGCCCTGGTGCGTGCCCTGGTGCGTGCCCCGGGCCGCGCGGACCGCACACCCGACTCAGCGCTCATCGAAGGAGACGACCACGCGTTCGGTCAGCGGATGGGCCTGGCAGGTCAGCACGAAGCCCGCGGCCAGCTCGGCTTTCTCGAGCGCGAAGTTGCGATCCATCCGCACCCGGCCCTCGAGCACCTTGGCACGGCAGGTGGCGCACACCCCGGACTTGCAGGAATAGGGCACGTCCATGCCCGCGCGCGCAGCCGCGTCGAGGATGCTCGGATCGGCGGCGCCGAAGACGATCTCGCGCGACAGGCCGTCCCGCACCACGGTCACGCGGGCGCCGTCGGCGTCGCCCGCGCGATGGGCGTGGACATCGCCTGCGGGCTGCTGCTCGGGCGGAATGCCGAATCGCTCGACGTGGATGCGTTCTGCGGGCACGCCGGCGGCGAGCAGCGCCGCCTCGGCTTCGTCGTTCAGCGCATGCGGGCCGCAGACGAAGGCGTGATCCACGGTGCGCGGATCGATGAGCGTGCGCAGGAACAGCCCGACACGTTCGCGGTCCAGGCGGCCGGTGTACAGCGGCGAATCGACCTGCTCGCGTGAGAACACCGGGTGGAGCGCCAACCGTGTCAGGTAGCGGTTCTTCAGGTCCTCCAGTTCCTCCTTGAACATCGTCGAGGCCGCGTTGCGGTTGCCGTACAGCAGCGTGCAGCGCGCTTGCGGCACCTGCTCGAGCAAGGTGCGCACGATCGACAGGATGGGCGTGATCCCGCTTCCACCGGCCACGGCCAGCACGTGCGGCGGCGTGGCGCTGCGCCGCAACTCCGCGACAGCCGCACCGAAGCGGCCCTGCGGCGGCATCACCTCCACGGTGTCGCCGGCCTTCAGCGTGCCGTGCAACCAGGTCGAGAACGCGCCTCCGCGGACCTTGCGCACGCCCACGCGCAGGGCCTGGCCGGCAGACGCGCAGATGGAATACGAGCGTCGTACATCGACGCCGTCGATGGTCTGGCGCAGCGTCAGGTACTGGCCGGGCTCGAATCGGAAGTCTTCGGCCGTCGACGCCGGCACGTCGAAGGTCACGACGACCGCATCGTCGGTGTCCGCGCGCACCTCGCGCACGGTCAGGGGTAGGAAGTGCAGTCCGCTCATCGCTGTGTTCCGTGGGGTCTCAGGGCAGTGCGTCGGGCGCAGGCATGCCGGCCCTGTGGCGTGGTGACGTGGTGACGTGGTGACGTTCAGATCGGCTTGAAGTACTCGAAGGGCTCGCGGCAGGCCAGGCAGCGGTACAGCGCCTTGCAGGCCGTGGAGCCGAAGGCCGACAGGCGCTCGGTCTGCGGGCTGTCGCAGCGCGGGCATTCCACGCCGCGGGGACGGATGCGGATCGGCGCCACCGTCGCGCCGTCCGCCTCGGGCGCCACCGGTCCGGGCGGTGCGATGCCGTAGGCGTGCAGCTTGCGCCGGCCCTCGGCACTGATCCACTCCGTGGTCCAGGCCGGTGCGCGGCGCAACGTCACCTGCACCGGGCCGAAACCGGCCTGTGCAAGCGCGTCGCGCACGCTGTCGGCGATGACCTCGGTGGCCGGGCAGCCCGAGTACGTGGGCGTGAGCACGACTTCGGTGCGCGCCTCGCCGACGACGACCTCGCGCACGATGCCGAGGTCGCGCACCGACAGGGCCGGCACCTCCGGGTCGGGCACGCCATCCAGGACGGCCCAGGCCGCCGCGAGGCGGCCTGCCAGTCCTTCAAGGCCTGCGCCTTGCAGCTCGGGAGCGGCCGCAGTCGGGCCGGAGGGCTCGGCGGCCGGCAACCCCTGACGGGCGAGTGCAGTCATGCAGCCCAGGCCGTCGTCCCCCTCCAATGCCAGCGCGCCGCGCGGTGAGGACATCGGATTCACCACGTCCCGCCCGGATAGGCGCGCTGCAGGTGCTGCATCTCGGCCAGGATGAAGCCCATGTGCTCGCTGTGCACACCGCGGCTGCCGGTGCTGACAAAGGCACTGTCGGGCGGCAGCCCCAGCGTGGCTTCGTCCAGCACCGCGCCGATGGCGGCGCGCCAGGCCGGGCGCAGGCTGCTGCGGCGCGGACCCAGGCTGTCGGCTTCGGCGTGGGCATCGACCTCGTCATCGATGAACATCTCGTTCGTGTACGGCCAGATGCGCGCGAGCGCCGCACGCATGCGCGCGGCCGACTCCGCCGTGCCGTCGCCCAGACGCACCACCCACTGCGCCGCATGCTCGACGTGATAGCGCGCCTCCTTCAGCGCCTTGCCGGCGATCGCGGCCAGTTCCGCGTCGCAGGAGCGCCCCAGCGCCTGCCAGTGCTGCTCGAGCCACTTCGCCAGCAGCAGGTTGCGCAGCACGGCGTCGGCGAAGTCACCGCCAGGCGCATGCGCGCTGCTGCGCCGCATCGGTTGCTCGACCAGCGTGAGGTTGAGGTAGTCACGTTCCTCGCGCAGGAAGGCGAGCTGGTCCTCGTCGTGCCCCTGCCCATCGAGCTGCCCGGCGTGCGTGAGCAGCGCGCGAGCCTGACCCAGCAGGTCCAGCGAGAGGTTGGTGAAGGCGATGTCCTCCTCGAGGATGGGGCCGTGGCCGCACCATTCACCCAGGCGCTGGGCATGGATCAGGCAGGTGTCGGCCAGTCGCAGCACGTAGCGCACCGAGGGTGCACGGCCAGGGGTGATGGAGACGGCGCGGTCGGCGCCGCGGTCGGCGGCCCCACCTGCATCGCGGGCCGATCCGGCATTCCAGGCCGCACGGGCGGCTGCAGCCTCCGGCACGGCGCCGGAGGTCGATCCAGTCAAGTTCGTCATCGCACTTTCCTCGACGTCTGTCTGCCCGGCGTCACGAGCGCTTGCGCGCGGGCCGGGATCGGGTTCACCAGGCGACAGCCGGCGGCCTCGGACCGCCTGCCAGGTGCGCCGTCGGGCCTCACATGTGATCCACCGCCTCGGGCAACTGGTAGAAGGTCGGGTGGCGGTAGACCTTGTCTTCCATCGGGTCGAAGTACATGTCCTTGTCGCCCGGGTCGGAGGCGGTGATCTGGCTGGAGGGCACGACCCAGATGCTGGAGCCTTCCTGGCGGCGCGTGTAGACCTCGCGCGCGAGCTGGACGGCCATCGCGGCATCGGCGGCGTGCAGGCTGCCGCAATGCTTGTGGTCCAGGCCGGCCTTGGGGCGGACGAAGACTTCCCAAAGGGGCCACTCGCGTGCGGCGGCCTCCAGGGCCTGCGGGGATGGAGAGGCGGGTGCTTGGCTCATGGGGATCTCCGTGCTTCACATTCGGGGAGGGTCGCTCGGGACGCGGACGTCGCGGGCGTGCTCAGGCAGCCTGTTGCCGGGTGGCCTGCTTGCGGGCGTGGGCAAGCGCGGCCTCGCGCACCCAGGCGCCGTCGTCCCAGGCCTTGACGCGTGCGCCCAGGCGCTCCTTGTTGCAGGGCCCGTCGCCGCCGACGACGCGCCAGAACTCGGACCAGTCGATGGGGCCGAAGTCGTAGTGCCCGCGGGTCTCGTTCCACTTCAGTTCCGGGTCGGGCAGCGTGACGCCCAGCACCTTGGCCTGCTCGGCGGTGGCGTCGATGAACTTCTGGCGCAGGTCGTCGTTGCTGATGCGCTTGATGCCCCAGCGTGCGGACTGCGCGCCGTGGACGCTCTCGCCGTCGGGCGGGCCGAACATCATCAGGCTGGGCCACCACCAGCGGTTGGTGGCGTCCTGCACCATGGCGCGCTGCTCGGGCGTGCCCTCGCGCATCATGACGTTGAGCGCATCGAAACCCTGGCGCTGGTGGAAGCTCTCCTCGCGGCACACGCGCACCATGGCGCGCGCGTAAGGGGCGTAGGAGCAGCGCGTCAGCGGCACCTGGTTCATGATGGCGGCGCCGTCCACCAGCCAGCCGATGACGCCGACGTCGGCCCAGGTGAGCGTGGGGTAGTTGAAGATGGAGCTGTACTTGGCCTTGCCGCTGTGCAGCGCGGCGAGCATCTCGTCGCGGCTGGTGCCCAGGGTCTCGGCGGCGGAGTACAGGTACAGGCCGTGGCCGGCCTCGTCCTGGATCTTGGCCAGCAGGATGGTCTTGCGCTTGAGCGTGGGCGCGCGCGTGACCCAGTTGCCCTCGGGGAGCATGCCGACGATCTCCGAATGCGCGTGCTGGCTGATCTGGCGCACGAGCGTCTTGCGGTAGTGCTCGGGCATCCAGTCCTTGGCCTCGATGAAGTCGCCGGCGTCGATCCTGGCGTCGAAGCGGCGCTCGAGCTCGGCCTCCTGGAGGGAGCGCACGGCCTTGCGGTCCTCCTTGGGGGCGATGTCCATGGCTTGGGTGTACATGTGGGCCTCCTGTGTTCAGGGAGTCAGTGCTGTGCTTGGATTTCGTGCTGCGTCATGGCCAGTGCAGGCTGTCGCTCTACGCCTTGCCTGCGCTTCGTCACGGCGGATGGGGGCAGGCGGCGGCGCCCGACGGGCTCGGTCGGCCCCCTGGGCCGACTGCCCTGCGGTGCTCGGGCTGCGGGCCCGGCCGCAGAACTCGCTACGCTCACCTTCGGTTCGCTGCGCTCGGACAACTGCGGCCAGTCAGAGGAGGTGGCGCGCTGCGCGCGCGGGCCCGCAGCCCTGCGCTCCTCGGCGAGCCCCACGGTCGCCGCCACCTGCCCCCATCCGCCGCGCCTGCGTGGTGGCGAATCGAAAGACCCCGCACACCAAGCCCCTCGCGCCAGCGGGGGCCTGCGCGCGGGGGCGTGGGGGGTGGCGAGAAGCGCCGCGTCGGGGTCGGCGCGCGCAGCGCGCTTCGTAGACTGACTCGCCGCCGTTGTCCGAGCGCAGCGAGCCAACGGCGAGCGTAGCGAGTTCGGCGGCGCGACCCCGACGCGAGCATCGCAGCGGAGTCGGCCGCCAGGCCGACCGCCCCCGTCGACCCCGCGCGCAGGCCCCCGCTGGCGCGAAGCGAATGAGAAGCTCAAACAGCTCACTTCGGCCTCTGGTCGATCACCCGCCGGGCCTTGCCCTGGGAGCGTTCGATGCCGTTGGGGTCGAGCACATCGATGCGGGTGCTCACGCCGATCAGTGTCTTGATGCGGTGCTGGAGTTCGCGCGCCAGTGCGGCGCGGTCGGTGCCCAGGTGGGCGGGCTGCAGCTCGCAGCGCACCAGCACCTCGTCCAGCAAGCCCTCGCGCGTGACCACGATCTGGTAGTGGCCGCTGAGCTGCCCCTGCTGCAGCACCAGTTCCTCCACCTGCGTCGGGAACATGTTCACGCCGCGGATGATCAGCATGTCGTCGCTGCGCCCCACGATCTTGCCCATGCGGCGCATGCTGCGCGCCGTGGGCGGCAGCAGGCGCGTCAGGTCGCGCGTGCGGTAGCGGATGACCGGCAGCGCCTCCTTCGTCAGCGTCGTGAACACCAGTTCGCCCTCGCTGCCGTCGGGTAGCACCTCGCCCGTCACCGGGTCGATGATCTCGGGATAGAAATGGTCCTCCCAGATCACCGGGCCGTCCTTGGTCTCGACGCATTCGCTGGCCACGCCCGGGCCCATCACCTCGCTCAGGCCGTAGATGTCCACCGCGTCGATGCCGGCGGCGCGCTCGATGTCGCGGCGCATCTCCTGCGTCCAGGGTTCGGCGCCGAAGATGCCTACCTGGATCGACATCGCCGACGGATCCTTGCCCTGGCGCCGGAACTCCTCGATGATGACCTGCATGTAGCTCGGCGTCACCATGATGATGTCGGGCCGGAAATCCTCGATGAGCTGCACCTGCTTCTCGGTCTGGCCGCCGCTCATCGGCACCACCGTGCAACCCAGCCTCTCCGCGCCATAGTGCGCGCCTAGGCCGCCGGTGAACAGGCCGTAGCCGTAGGCCACGTGCACCATGTCGCCGCGCCGCCCACCTGCGGCGCGGATGCTGCGCGCCACCAGGTCGGCCCAGCGGTCGATGTCGCCCTGCGTGTAGCCGACCACGGTCGGCTTGCCCGTCGTGCCGGAGGAGGCGTGGACACGCACCACCTGGTCACGCTGCACCGCGAACAGGCCGAAGGGGTAGTGGTCGCGCAGGTCGGACTTGGCGGTGAAGGGGAACTTCGCCAGGTCGGCCAGCGTGCGGCAGTCGTCGGGGTGGACGCCCCGGGCGTCGAAGGCCTGGCGGTAATGCGGCACGTGGTCGTAGGCGTGGCGCAGCGTCCACTGCAGGCGCTGCAACTGCAGGGCCTGCAACTCGTCACGGCTGGCGCGCTCGATCGGCTCCAGATCAGCGGGGGCGGGTTGCTTGACGGGCATCGGGGTGTCTCCTCGGGTCCTGTCGGGTCTTGTTCGACGGTTCGTTCCGGTTCAGATCAGGTCAGATGAGTTCAGATCAGATCGGTCGGGTTCGACGTGCCGGTGGCGTGCCGATCACCCGCCCTGGCGTCCCATTGGCAGGCCCTCGACCAGGGACTTGCCCTTCATCGTGTACGAGCGTCCGCGAAACGCCGCGATCGCCTCCCCTCGCTGGTTGCGCACGCCGATGTCGTACACACCGGTGCGTCCGGCCTTGCTCACTTCGACGGCCTTCGCGGTCAGCACATCGCCCAGGCGCGCGGCGGCCAGGAGGTTGACGTCGAAGCCCGACGCCACGGTGATCTCGTTGTAGGCGTTGCAGGCGAAGGCGAAGGCGCTGTCGGCCAGCGTCGTGATCAGGCCGCCGTGGCAGATGGCGTGGCCATTGAGCATGTCCTGGCGCACCGTCATCGTCGCCGTGCAAGTGCCCGGGCCGACGGCCTCGATGCAGATGCCCAGTGACTTCGTCGCGTGGTCGTCCTTCAGCATCGCGGCTCGGGTGGCTTCTGCGACCTGTTGCGCAGTGGCGTTCATCGGCATGACCTCGTGGGTGGGCGGCGGGACGTTTGGCGGCGTCGCCGTCGTGCGGGTGGGAAAGACGCTCAGGCTGTCTGGCGCTGTCTGGCGCTGTCTGGGGCTGTCTGGTGTTGTCCGGCGCTGCCTGGCGCTCAGCGGTCGCGAAACGCCGGGGCGCGCTTGTCGCGGAAGGCTGCCACGCCCTCGGCGAAATCGTGCGCCGCGCCGAGCGCACCCTGCGCCTGCGCCTCGGCCTGGAGCGCGTCGTCGAACGCCCGCGTGGTGGCGTCATCGAACAGACGGCGGGTCTCGGCCAGCGCCCGGGCCGGCATCTTTGCAAGCCGGGCGGCCAGCGCCTGCACCTCCGCCGCGAAGCCTGCGTCGTCGACGCAGCGCCAGATCAGGCCGATGCGGGCGGCCTCCTCGGCCGTCAGCTTGTCGCCCGTCATCGCCAGCGCCAGCGCCTGCGCGCGACCCACCAGGCGCGGCAGCAGCCAGGTGCCGCCGCAATCAGGCACCAGGCCGATCTTGCTGAAAGCCTGGATGAAGCTTGCGCTGCGTGCGGCGACAACCATGTCGCAGCACAGCGCCAGGTTGGCGCCTGCGCCGGCCGCCACCCCATTGACCGCCGCCAGCACCGGCACCGGCATCGTGCGCACGCGGTTGGCCAACGGGCGGTAGAAACGCTCGACCACCGCGCCGACGTCGGGCGCCGCGCCGGGTGCGGCGGCCATCGCCGGATCGTTCAGGTCCTGCCCGGCGCAGAAGCCGCGCCCGGCACCGGTGATCACCACCACGCGGACCTGGGGATCGGCTGCAGCGGCCTCCAGTGCAGGCAACAGCCAAGCGTGCATCTCGGCCGTGAAGCTGTTCAGTGCCGACGGGCGGTTCAAGGTCAGCGTGCAGATGCCATCGGCGGTGTGGACGACCACGGAAGGCAAGGCCTGGGCGTCGGAGCTCGCCGCGGATGCAGGGGTGTCGGACATGGGAGGGTCTCGCTCCAGGGGGGCTCGATGGCCATGAGAGCCACCGGAAAAATTAGTCGACCGATCGGTCGGATAATTCTAAAGCCATAGATCAGCCGATGGCAAGGGCTGGCCAGCCCATCTTTCAAATCGAGCGTTGACAGGATCCGCGCCGCGTAAGATGCCTTCCAGGGTGGCGGCGCTGCCGATCAGGGCCTGGTCCGAACAGCCCTGCGCCGGCCCGCCCGGCACCTGCGCGACCCGCCGAACTTCGACGCTGCACCCTTGGCCCTCGGGCCCGCCGCCCAGGACCCGAAACCTGAACCCGAGACCTGAACCTGAAACCCGAAACCCCAACCCGGGAATCCCACCCATGTCACCGTACCGCACCCTGATCCAGCCCGACGCGCTGGCCCACTTGCTCGACACAGCACCCGGTCGGACCGTGGTGCTGGATTGCAGCTTCGACCTGACCGACCCGGCGGCTGGGCGCCGCGCCTTCGAGGCGGCGCACCTGCCGGGCGCGCAGTACCTGCACCTGGACGAGGACCTGAGCAGCGCCAAGACCGGACGCAACGGCCGGCACCCGCTGCCTGACCGCGTAGCCTTCGCGCGCCGGCTCGGCCAGGCGGGGGTGGGCGTCGACACACAGGTCGTGGTCTGCGACGGCAGCGCCGGCATGTATGCCGCGCGGCTGTGGTGGATGCTGCGCTGGGTCGGCCACGACGCCGTCGCGCTGCTCGACGGTGGCACGGCCGCCTGGCGCGCCGCCGGGCGGCCGCTGGAGAGCGGGCCGTCGCGCGTGGCGACCGCGCGCGATCTGCCCCTGCGTCCGCCTGCGGTCAGCTGGGTCGACCGCGACACCCTGCTGCGGGGCCTGGCGCAGCGCCGGCACCGCATCGTCGACGCCCGCGCCGCCGACCGCTTCCGCGGCGAGAACGAGACGCTCGACCCGATCGGCGGGCGCATCCCCGGGGCCGTCAACCGCTTCTTCCGTGACAACCTCCTGCCCGACGGCCGCTTCAAGACCGCGACGCAACTGCACGAGGAATGGCGGGCCGTGCTGGGCGGGCGCGCCCCGTCCGAGGTCGTGATGCAGTGCGGCTCGGGCGTGACCGCCTGCCACAACCTGCTGGCCGCGGAGATCGCGGGCTTCGGTGGCGGCGCGCTGTACCCGGGTTCCTGGAGCGAGTGGTCGTCGTGGCCGGATGCGCCGGTGGCCACCGGGCCCGCCGACGCGGCCTGAACACGCCCGGCGATCGGCGCCGCGGCGAGGCGACCGGACGGCCGCCCGCCGATCTCCTAAACGGGTCCGGTCCGGCGATCCGATCACCCGCTCCAGCCCCCGCCTGGCCGCCGGATCGCATCGCGGGCACGGCCGATCACGGGCCCGTCAAGCCGCCATCGGCACCAGGAAGTCGCGGCTGATGCCGGCGCCCAGGTCGTTCACGCGATCGAGGAACTGCGTGAGGAAGGCGTGCAAACCCGTGGCGAGGATCTCGTCGATGCGGCCGTACTGCAGGTCGGCCTTGAGCCGGCCGGCACGGCGCAAGGTCTCGCCGCTGTCCTGGTTGGCCACCAGTTGCAGGTTGGCCACCACCTCGTTGACCGAGGCCGCCAGCGAGCGTGGCATGTCCGGACGCAGGATCAGCAGTTCGGCCACGCGCTCGGGCCGGATCACGTTGCGGTAGACCTTGCGGTAGATCTCGAAACCGGAGACCGACCGCAGGATCGCGCTCCAGTGATAGAAGTCCACTTCCAGCGGTGTGGCGCGGGTGGGTGACGCCGTGACGCCGACAGGCCCGAAGAACTCGTGGGCCGTCAGCGCGTGGTACTTGACGTCCAGCAAGCGCGCCGTGTTGTCGGCGCGCTCGAGGAAGGTGCCGATGCGGATGAAGTGCAGCGCCTCGTCCATCAGCATCGTGCCCACGGTCACGCCGCGGCTGAGGTGCGAGCGGAACTTCACCCACTCGAAGAAGGCGCCCGGGTCGCGCTCGAAGGCGCCGTCCTTGAGCAGGCGGTTGAACTCGAGCCAGGTCTGGTTCTGCGTCTCCCAGACCTCCGTGGTCAGCGTGCCGCGCACGGCGCGCGCGTTCTCGCGCGCCGCGCGCAGGCAGCACCAGATGCTCGACAGGTTGGACTCGTCGCGCACCATGAACTCCATGACCTCGCGCGGCTGCACCTGGCCGTAGCGCTGCGAGTACAGCCCTGTCAGTTCGGAGATGCTGAGCAGCCCGCGCCAGCCCTCCTCGGCCGTGGTCGCCGATTGCGGCAGCAAGGAGGTCTGGTAGTTGACGTCCAACATCCGGGCCGTGTTCTCCGCCCGCTCCATGTACCTGGCCATCCAGAAGAGATGGTCTGCGGTCCTGGACAACATCTCAGTGCTCCTCCCGGCTGAACACGCCGCCGCGCGCCGCGTTGATCGAAGACATCGTCATTCCTCCACCACCCAGGTGTCCTTCGTCCCCCCGCCCTGCGACGAGTTGACGACGAGCGAGCCCTGTTTCAGCGCCACGCGGGTCAGCCCGCCGGGCACCGTCTGCACACCCTTGCCCGACGACAGCACGTAGGGCCGCAGGTCGATGTGGCGCGGGGCGATGCCGCTGTCGACGAAGGTCGGGCAGGTCGACAGGCTCAGCGTGGGCTGGGCGATGTAGTTCGTCGGGTGGGCGCGCAGCAGGCCTCGGAAGTGCTCGATCTCGGCGCGGCTGGCAGCCGGGCCGACCAGCATCCCGTAGCCACCGGCGCCGTGCACTTCCTTGACGACGAGCTCCGGCAGGTGGTCGAGCACGTAGGCCAGGTCGTCCGGCTCGCGGCACAGCCAGGTCGGCACGTTCTGCAGGATGGGCGTCTCGCCGAGATAGAACTCGATCATCTTCGGCACGAAGGGGTAGATGCTCTTGTCGTCGGCGATGCCGGTGCCGATGGCATTGCACAGCGTGACATTGCCCCGCCGATAGACGTCGAGCAATCCGGCACAGCCGAGCGTGGAGTCGGCGCGGAAGGCCTTGGGGTCGAGGAAGTCGTCGTCCACCCGGCGGTAGATCACGTCCACGCGCCGGGGGCCCTGCGTCGTGCGCATGTAGACGAAGTCGTCGCGCACGAACAGGTCCTGGCCCTCGACCAGCTCCACCCCCATCTGCTGCGCGAGGAAGGCGTGCTCGAAGTAGGCGCTGTTGTACATGCCCGGCGTCAGCACCACCACCACGGGCTCGTTGATCGCCGGGGGAGCCACCGCGCGCAGCGTCTCGAGCAGCAGGTCGGGGTAGTGCGCCACCGGGGCGATGCGGTGCAGGCTGAACAGCTCGGGGAACAGCCGCATCATCATCTTGCGGTTCTCGAGCATGTAGCTCACGCCGCTGGGCACGCGCAGGTTGTCCTCGAGCACGTAGTAGGTGCCCGAGCCGTCGGCGTTGCCGGCGCGCACGATGTCGATGCCGCTGATGTGCGAGTAGATGCCCCCGGGCACCTGCACGCCCGCCATCTCCGGGCGGTACTGCGCGTTGCGCAGGATCATCTCGGAGGGGATGACGTCGGCCTTGAGGATCTCCTGGCCGTGGTAGATGTCCTCGATGAAGCGGTTCAGCGCCGTCACGCGCTGGCGCAGGCCCGCGGCCATGCGGTTCCACTCCTGGCGCGGGATGGCGCGCGGAATCAGGTCGAAGGGGATCAGGCGCTCCGTGCCCGAGCCGTCCTCGTCCTTGGCGCCGTAGACGGCAAAGGTGATGCCGACGCGGCGGAAGATCATCTCGGCCTCTTCACGCCGGGCACGCATGAGCGATGCGCTCTGGCCCTGCAGCCAGCGCGCGTACGTGCGGTAGTGCGCGCGCACCGCCGCTGGCGCCGTGGCCTCGGCCGAGACCGCGCAATCGCCGTTCAAGTCCAGGCACATCTCGTCGAAGGCGTGCTTCATGGGGGGCTCCGTGTCGAATCCGGAAAAGCAACATTCGGGCCGGGGTCTTCCGGCAGCAGGCGCGTGGTCACGCCGACGGTGAGCCGGTGCGCGCCGCCGCCGCGGATCACGCCGCGCAGCGGCGCGACGTCGCCGTAGTCCCGCCCGACCGCCACACGCACATGGTCCAGCGCGGGCACGAGGTCATTGGTCGGATCGAGGTCCAGCCAGCCATCGGCCGGCACGCCGGGCGTGCCCGGGCACCAGACCTGCACCCAGGCATGCGAGGCGTCGGCACCGACCAGCGCAGGGCCCTGCCCTGTCGGCCGGGTCAGCAGGTAGCCGCTGACGTAGCGCGCGGACAGCCCCATCATGCGCAGGGCGCCGCACATCAGGTGCGCAAAATCCTGGCACACGCCGGCACGTTGCTCGAGCACCTGCGCCAGCGGCGTGTCCACATCCGTGCTGCGGCTACGGTATTCGAAGTCGCGGTGCACGCGCTGCATCAGGTCGATGGCCGCCTCCGCCGCCGGCCGGCCGGGCGCGAAGGACGCCGCCGCATAGGCGCGCAGCGCATCCAGCCGGGGGACATAGGGCGCGGGTTGGGCAAAGGCCGATGCCGGCTCGAAGGGACGAGCCGCCACGTAGCGCAGACGCTCGGCCACCGCCTCCCAGGCGGGCGATGCATCCGGGCGCCGGTGGGCGAAGCGCGCGCGCACGCGCACCCGGCTCGTGGCCTGCACCTGCAGCACCCCGTGCGGCCGGTCGATCTGGAAATGCACGCAGGCTTGCCCCTGCTCATCCCGGCGGTGGGTCAGCGAGGTGGGCTCGGGGTCGATGTCGAGTCGGAAGCTCTCCAGCGCCTGCCCGGCGTCCTGCAGCGGTTGCAGGCAACCGGCGTGATGAGAGGCGGACACCGCAGCGGTGTAGTCGTAGCGCGTGAGGTGGACGACCTCGATCTGCCGGCCCGTGGCTGGCGGCAGAACGGACGACGCGGACACCCTCATCCCCGCACCCGGGACAGCCCGCCAGCCAGGGCGAAACAGCGGTGACCGATCTCGTCGGCGATGGCCAGCGCCGCCGCATGCAGGCTGCGGCAGGTGGCGAGCACCGACTGCGTCAGCCGCGCCGCGTCGGCGTCGCGCACCGTCGTCAGCGTCAGCCCGGTGCCCGCCGACGGCAGCCGGTCGAGCAGCGATCCCGCACCCTGCTCGCCGCCCGGGAGCTTGCGCAGCTCGGTGCGCAGGCGTCGCAACACGCCCGCCAGACTGCGCGGGCTGGTGTCGTCGAGCAGCAGCACGTCCAGCAAGGCCAGCAGATCACCGTGCCGCTGGTGTCGCGCACGGAAGGCGATCGCGCTGTCGAAGATCTCCAGCAGCAGGTCGACGCCGGCCTCGCTCGACGCCGCGCCGCCGAGCAGGAACTCCTCCAGCGCCGCGGTCATGCCGACAAGACGCTCGAGCAGCCGGCCGACCGTCAGCAGACGCCAGCCGATGTCCCGCGCCATCCGGTCGGTCTGCAGCCCGGTGAGCGCGGCAAGCTCCAGTGCGAGCCGCTCCAGCGCCACCACCGCGGCGCCAGCCGATGGCACGGCGGCGCCGTCGGCCACCGCAGCAGCCATCGCCGACTCGAAGCCCTCGCGCATCGTGCGCAGCAGCGCCCACTGCTCGGACGACAGTCGCTCCCGCAAGGCATGGGCCGCACGCTCGAGCGCGCGCACGTTGAAGGCCACACTCCACGCGCCGTCGGCGTCGGCCAGCGAGGCCAGCAGCGCGCGCTCGAAGCGCAACGGTGACTGCTCGAGCGTTGGCACCCCCATGGGCGCCAGGCCCAGTCGCACGCTCAACGCACTTGCGGCGCGCTGGACCCGGCCGGGCGCCGGCGCGCCGTCGCACATCGGCAGGAGCAGCCGCGCCAGCCGCACGCACTGCTCGGTGCGCTCGGTGTAGCGGCCCAGCCAGAACAGGTTCTCGCCGGTGCGGCTGCTGACCGGGCTGCGCCGCTGGGTGATGTCCTCCACGCGCAAGGGCCGCGGCAGCATCGAATAGGTGTCGACCTCGCCCTCGGTCAGCACCCAGGTGTCGAGGCTGGTGCCGCCGCGCTGCATCGACACCGACTGGTCCTCGCGTCGGGCCACCCGGGTCATGCCGCCGGGCAGGACCTGCCAGCGGCCGCCAGGGCCGGCGACCGCATAGACCCGCACCATCGCGGGGCGCGGCATGAGGGCGCCTTCGCTCCAGATCGGTGCGCGCGCGAACCTCAGGCGGCCCTGCACCGTCCAGGCATCAGGGTCTTCCTCGACCAGCACACGCCGCCGCTCATGCACCTGCGAGGTGCGACCGCCGTGGGGGAAGGTGCTGCGCAGCAGCTTGCCGTCCAGACGGTCTCGCACGTCGAGCCAGGCCGCAGCCTCGCCACACCACCAGGTCGGCAAGGAGGGCAGGCGCAGCGGCGCGCCCAGCAGGCGTTGGGAAATCGCCGGCAGGAAGCCCTGGATCGCCGGCGACTCCAGGAAGGCGCTGCCCGGCGCGTTGGCCATCACCACCTGGCCGGCGCGCACCGCCTGCAGCAGCCCCGGCACGCCCAGGGTCGAGTCGGGGCGCAACTCCAGCGGGTCGATCCAGTCGTCGTCGACACGTCGCAGCAGGCCATGCACCGGCTCCAGCCCCTCGACGGTCTTGAGGTACAGGCGATCGCCACGCACCGTCAGGTCCTGCCCCTCGACCAGCGGCAGTCCCAGGTAGCGCGCCAGGTAGACCTGCTCGTACCAGGTCTCGCTGTAACGGCCGGGCGTCAGCAACGCAATCCGCGGCGTGCCCTGCCCCGCCAGCGGCTGGCACGCCTCCTCGAGGCCGTCCAGCAGAGCGCGATAGGCCGATGCGATGTGCTGCACCCGCAGGTCACGGAAGGCCTGCGGGAACTGCGCCGACACCAGCAGGCGGTTGTGCAGCACATAGCCCAGGCCGGACGGGCCCTGCGTGCGCTGCGCCACCACCCACCAGTCTCCCTGGGGGCCGCGGGCGATGTCGAAGGCCACGATGCGCAGCGCCAGCCCGCCGGCCGGGTGGATGCCGTGCATCGCGCGCACGTGGCCGGGATGGCGCATCATCAGCGCGCCCGGCAGCAGGCCCTCGCGCAGCAGGTGCTGCGGGCCGTACAGGTCGGCCATCATGGCCTGCAGCAGCGCCGCGCGCTGGCACACCCCCTGCTCGATGACGGCCCAATCCGCCGGCTCGATCAGCAGCGGCAGCAACTCCAGCGACCAGGCACGCGCGGCCACTCCGTCGGGGCCGAAGACGTTGTGCGTGATGCCGTCGCGCACGATGCGCTCGGACAGCGCTGCACGACGCGCATCGAGGTCGGCCGCCGGGGCCTGCGCAGACAGCCCCAGATGGCGCGAAAAGGACTGCCATGGCGCACGCAGCGCGCCGTCGGGGCCCCGCAACTCATCCCAGACCCCGGGCTCGGCCGGGCCCGCGCGCCGCAGCAGCACCTGCCCCGGGGCGAGAGGCGAGGCCGCGGTCAGCGGCAGCGCGATCTGGTTGGGTGGCAAATCGGTTGGATCCCGTCGAAACAGCCGGTCATCCTACAGGCTGTGACGTGCGCCGCAGGTCCAGCGTGAACGGGAACTCCAGGCTCGCCCGCGCCGGCGCGACCTGCATCTGCCCCGGCGTGTGGCCGAAGCGGAAGAAGCGCGCCAGCCGGCGGCTCTCGGCCTCGTAGGCGTTGACGGGGAAGACCTCGTAGTTGCGCCCGCCCGGGTGGGCGACGTGGTAGCGGCAGCCGCCGATGGAGCGCTGCAGCCAGGCGTCGACGATGTCGAAGGTCAGCGGCGCGTGCACGCCGATGGTGGGGTGCAGGGCCGACGGCGGCTGCCAGGCGCGGTAGCGCACGCCGCAGACGTGCTCGCCCGCGCGCCCGGTGGGCTGCAAGGGCGCGGCCACGCCGTTGACGGTGACGACATGGCGGTTGTCGTTCAGGCCCGTGACCTTGAGCTCGAGCCGCTCCAGCGAGGAATCGACATAGCGCACCGTGCCGCCGGCAGCGCCCTCCTCGCCCATGACGTGCCAGGGCTCGAGCGCGGCGCGCAACTCCAGCCCGACGCCGAGTGCGGCCATCGCGCCGATGGCCGGGAAGCGGAACTCGAAGTGCGGCGCGAACCAGGCGGCGTCGAAGCCGAAGCCGGCGCGCTTGAGCTCGGTGATCACGTCCTCGAAGTCCTGCTGCACGAAGGTGGGCAGCAGGAAGCGGTCATGCAGCGCCGTGCCCCAGCGCGTCAGACGGGTGCGCGTGCCGCCGGTGTAGGGCTCGTGCCAGAACCGGGCCACGAGCGCGCGCAGCAGCAACTGCTGCGCCAGGCTCATGCGCGCGTGCGGCGGCATCTCGAAGGCGCGCAGTTCCAGCAGGCCCAGGCGCCCGGCGGGGCCGTCGGGTGAGTAGAGCTTATCGATGCAGAACTCGCTGCGGTGCGTGTTGCCGGTGACGTCCACCAGCAGGTTGCGCAGCGTGCGGTCGACCAGCCAGGGCGGCACCGTGCCCGGCTGCGGCGCAGCCTGACCCGGCACGCGCGGACCCATCTGACGCTCGATCTCGGCCAGCGCGATCTCGAGCTCGTAGACCTGATCGTCGCGCGCCTCGTCCACGCGCGGGGCCTGGCTGGTCGGCCCGATGAACAGGCCGCTGAACAGGTAGCTCAGCGAGGGGTGGTTGTGCCAGTAGGCCAGCAGGCTGGCCAGCAGATCGGGCCGGCGCAGGAAGGGGCTGTCGGCGGGCGTGGCGCCGCCGAGCACGAAGTGGTTGCCGCCACCTGTGCCGGTGTGGCGCCCGTCGAGCATGAACTTCTCGCTCGACAGGCGCGTGCGGTGCGCGGCGTCGTAGAGGAACTCGGTGTGGTCGAGCAGCTCGGCCCAATCGTGCGCCGGGTGGATGTTGACCTCGATCACGCCCGGGTCGGGCGTGACCTGCAGCGTCTTCAGGCGCGCGTCGCGCGGCGGGGGGTAGCCCTCGAGCACGAGGCGTACGCCCTGCTCGCGCGCCGTGGCCTCCACTTCGGCCAGCAGCGCCAGGTAATCCTCCAGATGCTGCAGCGGCGGCATGAAGACGTAGAGCACGCCGCTGCGCCCGCCGTGTGTGGTCTCGGCCTGCGGGCCGTTGGCGCGCTGCGGGTCGCGCACCTCGACGCACAGCGCGGTGCGCGTGATGCCTGCGGCCGAGCGGCCCCGCACCAGCGGCATGGGCTCCGGCCGGCCCGGCACCTGGGCGCGCAGCACCGTCACGCCTGGCAGGGGCGCGGCCGGGGTGAAGGGGTCGACCTCGGGCTCGTCCCCCCGCTCACCCGGCGCCGCCCAGGGCAGCGAATCCAGCGGCAGGCGCCAGCCCATCGGCGAGTCGCCCGGGATCAGATACATCCGCTCGTCGCGCAGGAACCAAGCGCCGCTGGTCCAGGCCGGCCCCGGCGTGCCGGCCACCCAGTCGCGCTTGAGCGGCAGCGCGTAGCCCACCACGCTGCCCAGCCCCTGGCTGAAGACGCGGCGCAGGCGCGCGCGCTCGAGCTCGTCGTCCAGGCGCGAGTCCATCGGGTCGACGTTCACCGGCAGGCGGCGCTCGCGCCACAGGTGGTACCAGGCGTCCTCGTAGCCGGGCAGCACGTGGCCCGCATCGACGCCCAGGCGCCGCGCCAGCGCGTCGATGAAGGCGTGGGCGTCGGCGCTGGTGTGGCGCTGCGGCTCGCGCTCGTCGGCGAAGAGCGTCGGGTCCTGCCAGCAGGGCTGGCCGTCGGCGCGCCAGCCCAGGGTGATCGCCCAGCGCGGCAGTTGCTCGCCGGGGTACCACTTGCCCTGGCCGAAGTGCAGGAACCCGCCCTGCCCGTAGCGCGCCATCAGGCGGTGCGCCAGGCCGGTGGCCAGGCCGCGCTTGGTCGGGCCGAGGGCGTCGGTGTTCCACTCGGCGCCGTCGCGGTCGTCCACCGAGACGAAGGTCGGCTCGCCGCCCATGGTCAGGCGCACGTCACCGGCCTGCAGCCGCGCGTCCACCGCGTGCCCGAGCGCGACGATGTCGGCCCACTGCGCGTCGGTATAGGGCTGGGTCACGCGCGGGGACTCGTGGATGCGCGTGACGCGCATCTCGTGGTCGAACTCGACCTCGCACTCGTCGACCAGGCCGCTCACCGGCGCCGCGCTCGAGGGCTCGGGCGTGCAGGCTACCGGGATGTGGCCCTCGCCGGCCAGCAGGCCGGAGGTCGGATCCAGCCCGATCCAGCCCGCGCCGGGCAGGTAGACCTCGCACCAGGCGTGCAGGTCGGTGAAGTCGACCTCGGTGCCCGAGGGGCCGTCAAGCGACTTGACGTCGGGCTTCAACTGGATCAGGTAACCCGAGACGAAGCGCGCCGCCAGCCCGAGATGGCGCAGGGTCTGCACCAGCAGCCAGCCCGTGTCGCGGCACGAGCCCGATCCCTGCTCCAGGGTCTGCTCGGGCGTCTGCACGCCCGGCTCCATGCGGATCAGGTAGGCGATCTCGCGCTGCAGCCGCTGGTTCAGCCCGACCAGGAAATCGATGGTGCGGGTGCGCTCACGCGGGATGCTGGCCAGGAAGGCCTCGAAGCGCGGCGTCAGGGCCCCGCGCGCGAGATAAGGCGCGAGGTCGGGCAGGGTGTCGGCGCCGTAGGCGAAGGGGAAGTGCTCGGCCTCAGGCTCGAGGAAGAAGTCGAAGGGGTTGTAGACCGACATTTGCGCCACCAGGTCGACGGTGACGGTGAACTCGGTCGTCTTGTCCGGGAAGACTAGCCGCGCCAGATGGTTGGCGAACGGATCCTGCTGCCAGTTGATGAAGTGCGTGGCCGGCTCCACGCGCAAGGAATAGCTGACGATCGGCGTGCGGCAGTGCGGCGCAGGGCGCAGGCGCACCACCTGCGGGCCGAGGTTCACCGGCCGGTCGTAGCGGTAGCGGGTGACGTGGTGCAGAGCGGCATGGATGGACACGGGAACTCCCTCGGGGCGGGCCCGGTTGGATGCGGCAGGGACAAGATGCAAGGTTCGCGCCAGAGACGGCGCGTGACGGGCCCCCACAATCTCGGCAGCGGCGCCGGGATGACCGCCAGTCCGCAGAAAGGACCCGCGAACAGAGGGAACCTGTCCGGATTGTCTCAGTGAAAACCCTCACTCCTGACGTCTGCCTTGAACGTCTGCCTTCAACCAAACCAGCCGTGCAGGAACCAGCCGGCCTCGTCGGCCGAGGACGCCAGTCGCGAACGGTAGACCCACACCAGCGCGCCATCGCCGGCCTGGGCAATGAAATAGTCGCGCACAGCCGGCGCGCCGTCCCACCACCCCGACTCCAGCCGTTCAGGGCCGGCCAGCAGCTGCAGGGGATGCCCGTCGAGCAGCGGCCTGGAGGCCTGTTCGCGCAGTCGGCGCGGCTCGGGCAGCAGCCAGGCCGGCCGGGTCAGCAGGGCGGGTGATGCGGCGCCCGGGCCTGGCGTCGTCGCCTGGGGCTGCGCCGGGCTGGCTCCATCGGTGGCGCGGGCCGCGGCCCCCTTCCCTGCCATCGTGACCTCTGCGCGACCCGGTGGCTCGCGCACGGCACGCGGCCGCGCCGACGCCGATCCGGCCGCCGTCAAGGCGTCGGCCCGAGTGGCCTGCTCGGGGCGATGGTCGTCGACGGCGCACAACTGCCGCACGCCATCGTGTCCCAGGCGGGCCTGCAGGCGTTCGAGCAACTGGACGAACCCCGCCTGTGCGCCGGCCCGCGTGGCGAAGAGGTCCTGGGACGGCGGCGCCTCGTGCACGAGGCTGGCGCAGCGGATGCGCACGTCCAGCACGGGCGCCGGCAGCAGCAGGCGGCCCAGGCGCTCGCGCAGCAGTGTCTGCACATGCGCGGCATCGGACGATGGGGTGGCCAGCGCGAGGTCGAGCACGGTCTGCGTGGGCACGCGGTCGTCGTCGGCGCGATGACGGGGTTCATGGCGCAGGCTCAATTCGAAACGCGTCACGCGCCCCTGGCGCGCGGCGGCCCACGCCAGCAGACGCGCCAGCAGCATGCCGGCGGCCTCCAGCAGTTGCGCGGCGTTGTCGGCGCGGGCCTGCAGTTCCAGCCAGGACTCGAAGGTCTCGGGCGCGACGATCCAGGCGCGCGGGTCCGGCCGGTCGCCGCGCGCGCGGTCCAGTGCCTGCAGCAGCGCGGGACCGACACGGCGCGCCAGGCCGGCACGCGGCAGGGCCCGCAGATCGGCCAGCGTGCGCAAGCCCATGGCCTGCAGGTCTTCGGCCGCCTGAGGCCCGGCGAGCAGCGCCACGGGCAGGCGATCGAGTTGTCGCAGAAAGGCCTCGGGCCTGGGCCATTGCAGGACTGGAGACGCGGCACCGACGCCGCGCACGGGTGTGTCTTGTGGCAGCGTAGTCTGTGCCTGTGCCTCTGCCTGTGCCTGTTCCTGTGCCTTTGCGGATGCGGATGCGGTTGAGGATGCGGTTGCGGTTGTGGTTGCGGATGCGGGTGGTGCAGCCGCCTGGACCGCCTGGACCGCCTGGACCACCTGAACCGCCTGCGCCGCCTGTTGCCGCGCCAGCAGCGCTGCGCCCAGCGGCGTCGGAGCGCAGGTCAGGACGGTGCGATGCCCCAGCGGCGCGATGCTGGATCGCAGGTGCTCGGCCAGCGCGGCGAGTCCGCCGAACAGGCGCAGCGTCGAAGCCACCTCCAGCAGCACGGTGGCCGGGCCATCCCGCGTCACCGAGGGTGTGAAATGCAGGGCCGCCAGCGCAACCGCCTGCAGCGCCTGGGCATCACGCACCTCGTCGGCCTGACCCAGGCACAGCGTCGGCGCCAGCGCCAGCGCAGTGGCTCGGCGCTGGCCAGGCCGCACCCCCAACGCCGCCGCGGTGGGGCCCACGGCGACGATGCCGTGGCGATCCTGCAGGGCGACCGGGCCTTCGCGCGACGGGCCCTGCAACGTGGCGACGAAGGCCTCGAGCGACAGGTCGGGCAGGTGCACCGCGATCCAGCAGAGCGGTGCGCGTCCGGCAGGCTCCGGGGTGGGCCTGCAGCCTGAGAAAAGGGCTACGCTGCCGTGACGACCCGGCGAGGGCCGCCCCACAGAGGCCGTGTCGCGCCCGGGGCCGTGGCCGGTCAGTCGCGCCTGGCCTTCCTGCGAGGGGACGGCGTCGCCGAACAAACCGGGAGCGGACAGAGCAGGACCTGACAGGGAGGCACCTGACAGAGCGGCACCTGACAGAGCGGCTCCAGGCAGAGCGGCACCTGACGGAGCAGGTCCGGGCTGCGCCGGTCCAGGCAGCGCAGGACCGGGCAACTCAGGTTCGAACAGGCCAGGGCCGGACGGAGCGCGGGCGAACGTCAGACGACGGCGGTGCTGCATCGGCTGCCTTTTCCCGACGTCGGTGATGCATGCGGCTCAGCGGGGCGGAAAGCTCGTGGCCAGCCCTGCCTGCAAGGGGGCGCGTGTCCTCGCCGCGGCAGGCGGGCGCAGACCCTGACCGGCCACCAGCGCCGTCTGCCGCGCCCGGGCCCGGGCGCCGACCACGCCGGCCAGCACCGGGGGCAGCGCCAGGCGCAGCGCCTGCGCCATCGCGGGCCCGCGCCGTTTGAGCAGATGCACCGACAGGGCATCCGGGTCTGGAAGCGGCTGCAGGACCAGCCGCAGCGCCACCGGGCTGGGCTGCAGCCGGGCCTCCAGGCCGCGCAGCAGGAAGGCCGGGGCCTCGTGCGCCTGCGCGGCCAGTTGCAGCCGTCGCAGCAGGTCGCCGGACAAGGGCCCGGGCAGCCAGGCCAGCACCGGCCCCGCCGCGCCGCTGCGCAGTGCCTGTTCGAGCGCCCACAACAGGTCGACCTCCGCAGACGATCGGGCCCGCGACCCGGGCACACGCGACGGCTGCACCCCGTGGATGACCACCATGCGGTGAGCGTCGACCCCCAGTTGCGCCAGGGCTGGCGCGCACGGCAGGGCCGGGGGAGCGAACAGCATCACGCGCCGCGAAGTGCCGGAGTCGGGCTCCACCGGGGCGGCCAGCACCGGAGCCAGCAGCCGGACCTCCCCGATGCCCGTTCTGGGGAGCAACAGTTCCGTCAGCGCCTGGCAAGGCCAGCCGCCGCCGGGCAGTTCAGCGTCCAGCGCCGCGAAACCGGTGCGCCAGACGGCAGCCGTGCCGGTGCGGCCCAGCCGGTGCGCGCGCCACAGCGAGGGGTGCAGGGCTTCCGGGTCAGCAGGACCGCAGAGGGCCTGACCGGGCAGGCAAAGGGATGAAGACATGGTTGAAGACACCCAAATACTGTAACTTCATACAGTGTTTGAGTCCATCCCTGGTGCAGCAGTTCGCACAGGCTCGCAGGTGAACGTCCGTCCGTCTGGCCGTCCGGCTGGACATCCGGCTGGACATCCGGTTGGGCATCCGGTTGGGCATCCGGTTGGGCATCCGGCGGGATGTCCAGCAGGGCGTCCGCCGGCAGGGTATCCGCCGGTTGGGCCTGCGCATCCCGGGCATCCGCATCCCGGGCATCCGAATGTCGGGCATCCGCCACCCCGGACCCTACACTTCCACACGATGCTGCGCACTGCAGCGCGCCTTCACGGAGTGCCCCATGCTCGACCCCCAGGCCCGCGCCTTCATCGACTTCATGATCGCGCGCGGCGCCCAGCCCGCGCACCTGATGACGCCCGAGCAGGCGCGTCGCGCCTACCATGAGCGGCGCCCCCACACCCAACCCGACGCGCCCGAGGTGGCCGAGGTGCGCGACCTGTCGGCCGACGGCGTGCCGCTGCGGCTGTACCGATCGCAGCCCGCCGTCCCCGGCCAACCGCAGCCGGTGCTGGTCTACTTCCACGGCGGCGGCTGGGTCATCGGCGACCTCGACACCCACGACGTGCTGTGCCGCCAACTCGCGCTGGCAGCCGGCGCGGCCGTGGTGGCGGTGGACTACCGCCTCGCCCCCGAGCATGCCTTCCCGGCCGCGCTGGACGACTGCGTGGCGGCCACGCAATGGGTGCGCGCGCAGGCAGATGCCCTGCAACTGGACGCCTCACGCCTGGCCGTGGGCGGCGACAGCGCCGGCGGCAACCTGGCCGCCGCCGTCTGCCTTGCCTTGCGCGAGGCCGGGCAAGCCCTGCCTGCCTTCCAGTTGCTGATCTACCCCGTCACCGACATGCGCCAGCAGGCGCCCTCCTACACCGCCAACGCGCAGGGCTACCTGCTCACCCGCGATTCGATGGCGCACTACCGCCGCCTCTACACGCCCGACGAGGCGCACTGGGTCGACTGGCGCGCCTCGCCGCTGCTGGCGGACGACCACCGCGGCCTGCCGCCGGCGCTCGTGCTGACCGCCGGCTTCGACCCGCTGCGCGACGAGGGGCGGCAGTACGCCGACGCGCTGTCGGCCGCGGGCGTGGCCACCCACTACGTCTGCTTCGAGCGCCAGGTGCACGGCTTCATCGCCATGCCGCGCGCCATCGAGGAGGCCGACCTGGCGATCGCGCTGTGCGGCGCGGCGCTGCGCCGGGCCTTCGCCTGACGCCTGACGCCTGACCCTGGCATTTGGCAACTTGCACCAGACACCAGACAGCAGGAACCAGGAACCACGCCCCGTGGACCCGGCCTCCAGCAGCCACCGCCCCAACGATACGCCTCAGGCCCGACCGATGCCCACCGCCGCCCTCGCCGACCCCTGCCCCTGCGGCCTGGCCGCGGCCTATGCCGACTGCTGCGGCCGCTGGCATGCCGGGCCGCTGCACCTGGCAGCGCCCGACGCCGTCACGCTGATGCGCTCGCGCTACAGCGCCTACGTGCGCGGTATGCGCGACTACGTGCTCGACACCTGGCATCCGCGCACCCGGCCTGCGGCCCTCGACGCCGACCCCCCGGGCCTGCGCTGGCTGGGCCTGGAAGTGCGCCACCACGGCATGACCGGTGCCGACCAGGCGACGGTGGAGTTCGTCGCCCGCAGCAAGCTCGGCGGGCGTGCCCACCGGCTGCACGAGACCAGCCGCTTCGAGCGCGTGGCCGGCCGCTGGCTCTACGTCGACGGCATCGTGCGCTGAGCGTCCGTCGCCCGAGGATCGGGCGCCCCAACTGCCAACCCTCGGCCTCGCGGTCGATCACCGCCGCATCGGTCAGCCCACCGCGGGATGGCCGGCAGTCGCGGGCGCAAAATCCCGTCCACGGTCCGTTTCCGACGGGCTGCGCCCATGCCCCTGCCACACCGCCACGGAGACCCCCCATGCGCATCGAAACCCTCGCCGTCCACGCCGGCCAGAGCCCCGACCCGACGACCCACGCGGTGGCCGTGCCGATCTACCAGACGGTGGCCTACGCCTTCGACGACACCCAGCACGGTGCCGACCTCTTCGACCTGAAGGTGGCGGGCAACATCTACACCCGCATCATGAACCCGACGCAGGACGTGCTGGAAAAGCGCGTCGCGGCGATGGAGGGCGGCATCGCCGCGCTGGCGTTGGCGTCGGGCCAGGCGGCCGTCACCTATGCCATCCAGACCATCGCCGAGGCGGGCGACAACATCGTCGCCTCGTCGGCGCTGTACGGCGGCACCTACAACCTGTTCGCGCACACGCTGCCGCAGTACGGCATCGAGGTGCGGTTTGCCGACTACCGCGATCCTGGCGCCTTCGAACGTCTGATCGACGAGCGCACCAAGGCGGTGTACTGCGAGTCCATTGGCAACCCGCTGGGCAACATCACCGACTTCGCCCGGCTGGCCGAGGCGGCACACGCCCGCGGGGTGCCGGTGATCGTCGACAACACCGTGCCCAGCCCCTACCTGCTGCGGCCCTTCGAGCACGGTGCCGACATCGTCGTGCACTCGCTGACCAAGTACATGGGCGGGCACGGCAACTCGCTGGGCGGCGCCATCGTCGACTCCGGCAAGTTCCCCTGGGCCGAGCACAAGGCCAAGTTCAAGCGCCTGAACGAGCCCGACGTGTCCTACCACGGCGTGGTCTACACCGAGGCGCTGGGCCCGGCGGCCTACATCGGCCGGGCACGCGTGGTGCCGCTGCGCAACATGGGCGCCGCCATCAGCCCCTTCAACGCCTTCATGATCCTGCAGGGCATCGAGACCCTGCCGCTGCGCATGGACCGCATCTGCGACAACGCGCTGGCCGTGGCGCGCCACTTGCAGGCCCACCCGAAGGTGAAGTGGGTGCGCTACGCCGGCCTGCCCGGCGACCCGGGCCACGCGCTGGCGCAGCGCTACATGGGCGGCCGCGCCTCGGGCATCCTGACCTTTGGCGTGGCCGGCGGGCGTGAAGGCGGCGCGCGCTTCCAGGACGCCCTGAAGCTGTTCACGCGCCTGGTCAACATCGGCGACGCCCGCTCGCTGGCCTGCCACCCGGCCTCGACCACGCACCGCCAGCTCAACCCCGAGGAACTCGCCAAGGCTGGCGTCAGCGAGGACACGGTGCGCCTGTCCATCGGCATCGAGCACATCGACGACCTGAAGGAAGACCTGGACCAGGCGCTGGCGGCGGCGTGAGGCTTGAAGCTTGAGGCGGGAGGCGGGAGGCCGAGCCTTCCTGCGGGAGGGTTCGGCGCTGGCTTGCACCGGCCCCGACCCGACAAGACCGTGTGAAAAAAAGAGTGCAGTCGGTTAAAGTACACACGTTGTACATCAAGCACACCCACACCATGCACACCACACGCGCCTTCCGCAATGGCAACTCGCAGGCGGTACGCATCCCCGCCGACCTGGCATACGAGCGCACCGACGTCGAACTCGAGATCGAACGGGTAGGCGACGAGATCCGCATCAGGCCGGCTCGACGTTCGCTTAGCGGGGTGCTGGACAAGTTCTCGCGCTTCTCTGCCGACTTCATGGCCGAAGGAAGGGGTGAACACGCGCAAGCCGAACGGGATCCGCTGTGAAGCCGCGCTACATGTTCGACACGAACATGTGCATCTACCTGATGAAGCACCAGCCGGTCGAGGTCGCGCAGCGTTTCGCCCAGTGCCATGTCGGCGACGTCGTCATGTCTGCTGTGACCTATGCCGAGTTGGCCTTCGGCGTGACGGTCTGCGCCGATCCTGTCCGGGAAGGTGTGGCGCTGGCTGAACTGATCGAGGACATCCCCGTGGCTTCCTTCGATGCCGCCGCCGGTGCGGCTTACGGGCCGATACGGTGGGCCACCCGGGAGTCGCGCAAGGACCATCTCGACAAGCTGATCGCCGCCCATGCCGTCGGCCTGGGCGTGACCTTGGTCACGAACAATCTACGGGACTTTGCGCGGTATCCCGGCCTGGCGCTGGAAAACTGGCTCGAGGTCGATCCTCGGCACTGACAACGCCCCCGAGGCCGGGCAGCGCCTGGAGTGCGCGGCGCACCCAGCCGAAGCCGATGCGCTCCTGCTCCAGGCGCAGGCTTGGGGCGATGTGGTGATGACGCAACTCGTCGTACAGCGCCTGCTCGGCATCGTCGAGGCCAGGCAGATCGTGGGCGACGGGTTGCGGCTCCTGGCCCCACAGCGGGCGGTGGGCCATCAGGGTCGGGCGGTCCATCAGCAAGGAGCGCGTGTGCGGCAGGCGCGCGCGCCAACGCGCCAGGATGGCGAAGCCGTGGGTGTCGAGGTCGCCCCAGTAGTGCACCTGGGCCTGTGCAGCCCAGCCCGAACACGCCAGCACCTGCGCGGCCTCCACGCCATAGCCGGCACCGAACAGCGCCACGGTGTCCGGCACCGGCGGCAGGGCCAGAAAGGTGATCTCGTTTTCCACCACCACGACATGCCGGGCACGCAGGTGCAGCGCGGCGAAGCTGTCCGCATCCAGCGTCAGGTCGGCCAGCCCCGTGGTGGGGTGCGCAAACCAGCCCGGCGACAGGCCCGGGTCCAGCAGCCGCAGCCGCACTCGCGCCGGCTTGTCCAGGAAGCCGTGCCGCGCCGCGAAGCCGCCCACGCCGGTGTGCCGGGTGTCGATGGCGCCGGCCGGCAGCAGCAGATCCATCCAGGCCGACAACACGGCGCGGTGCGCCTCGATGAACTTGGTGTGCAGGCCTGGGACGTCGATCTGGCGCAGATAGACCCCGGGGCGCGGATGCGCCCCGAACCAGGCGGCCGCCGCCAGCAAGTGGGACCAGTCGGCAGCGAGTTCGAGCGCCTGCAGCGGCCGCTGTGCCAGCCAGGGCAGCAGGCGGGGCTCGAGCGCGCGCGTCTGTGCGACCAGCGTGCGCAACTGCGCCGCCTCAGCGCGCCGGCCAGCCAGCACGAGCGCGTCATCGAGCGTGTCGACCCAGGCCGCCACCGGCAGGCGCTGCGCGCCGTGGACGCGGTGACGGATCTCGCGCCACTCCAGCCGCACCCGCGGCAGCGCCTGCAGCGTGGCGATCCAGTCGCGCACCGCGTCGAAACGATCGGCGATCTCGCCGGTGTCGGGGCCGCGCAGCGGTGTGCGGTGGGGGACGGCCAGACCGGCGGCGGCCGCGCGCGCGACGTCCGGGGTACCGACGGCGTGGCCGCCGACGGGGCCACCGGCCTGTTCGACGACGGCCCGTGCCAGATCCCCGCGCGTCCAGCGCCGCTGCCAGGCCGCTTTCAGGTCAACCGGGGTCGTCCAGTTCATCCTGGCGTCCCGTCTCTGCCTCCGCCTCCGCCTCCGGCATCCACATCCGCATTCGCATCCGCATCCGCATCCGCGGCGTCGCGCCCGGCGCGGTAGGCCTCGATTGTCAGGTTGCGCAGCATCGAGGCGCGGCCCTGCGGGTTCAGGACGAAGCCCACGCTCGAGACGAAGGGCTCGATCACCGGGATCTTCTGCAGCGGCGTGACGATCAGCAACTGCAGGTTCAACTGGCGGAACAGGCGCAGTCCGTACTGCGCCGACTCGTCCGAGCCGCGCCCGAAGGCCTCGTCGATGACGACGAAACGGAAGGAGCGCGAGCGCACCGCCCCCCACTCCAGACCGAACTGGTAGGCCAGGCTGGCGGCCAGGATGGTGTAGGCGAGTTTTTCCTTCTGCCCGCCGGACTTGCCGCCGGAGTCGGCGTAGTGCTCGTGCTCGGTGCCGTCCTCGCGCCAGCGCTCGCTGGCGGCGAAGGCGAACCACTGACGCACGTCGGTGACCTTGGCGGTCCAGCGGCGATCCAGATCGCTGAGCCCGTCGCGTCCGCGGAAGCGGTCGATGATGGCTCGCACCTGCAGGAACTTGGCCTCGGCATAGGGCGTGTCGTCGGAGCCGGTCAGCGCGCCCTCGGTGCAGGCGCGCAGCGCGGCCTGGAAGTCGCGGATCTCGGCGTCGGCATTGACCTGCGACTCCAGCACGATGTAGCGGCCCGTGTTGTAGTCGATCTGCGTCAGCGACTCGTTGATGCGCGCGATGCGGTCGCGGATGGTTTCGCGTTCGCGAGCGAGCTGGGCGTTGAACTGCGCGATCTCGTTGATCGTGTTGACGTTGAGCAGCTCCTTGAAACGGCCCTCGAAGCGCGGCAGATCGTCGGCACGCAGACGCTCGAGCATGCCGCGGTACTCGGGCAGGGCCTCCAGGCTGGCATCGACCTCGGCGGTGTCGAGCTTGTAGGCGTCCTTGAAAGCCGACATCGCCTTGATGATCCGCTCGGCAGCGCGCTCCAGGCGCTTGCCCTCGGTGTCGATCTGGGCCTGCAGCTGCTCGCGCAGCGCGCGCTCGCGGCCCTCGCAGGACTCCACCGTCAGCGCCTGCCCGCCCTGGTGCTGCTCGCGCAGCGCCTCGATCCGGCGCGCCACCGCGTCGTCCACCGGCACGGCGACACTGCGGGCCTGTTCGGCCATCGCCTGAGCCGCCTCCTGGCGCGCCTGCAGCCCACCGAGATCGCGCGCCAGCGCGTCGAGCGCCTCGTCACTGGCCCGACGCGCCGCACGGGCGAGCTCGAGCTGGCGAGAGAGCTCGCGCAGCGTGTCGCTCGCCGCCTCCAGCCGCCCATGCTCGTCGCGCAGCCTCGCCACGGCGGCGGCGCTGGCGCCCCAGTCGATGGCGGTCCAGTCGCCGAAGGCCGCGAGCGCGGCCAGCGCCTCGAGCTGGCGCCGCAGCGCAGCGACCTCGCGCTGGGTCTGGGCGACGATGGCCCCGGTGTCGGCGATCTGGCGCTCGAGGGCGCGACGCTGCGCCTGCAGTGCGGCGAGCTTGGCCTCGTTGCTCCAGCCGAGCACATAGCGGCTGCGGTCGTCCAGGCGGTGGCGGTCGTCCTTCTCGTGGCGCTCGCCCGGCGCCTTGACCTGGCCGGTGCGGGTGAGCGCGCGCGTTTCGCGCCGGAACTGTTCGGTGCTGTCGCAGCAGGCCAGGTCGAAGCGCTGCGCGAGCTCGCGCTCGAGCCAGTCGTGCAGCGGCGAGTCGGTGCGCAGGGCCAGCTTGTGCAGCAGCGACTGCGGATACGGCTCGGGCATGTCGGTGCGCCGTGGCGGTCGGCAACGGAAGTACACCAGCCGCGCGCCCAGCGCGGTGCGGTCGACCCACGCCGCCACATCGGCGTAGTGCGCATCGGGCACCAGCAGCGACAGCCCGAAGCCGTGCAGCACGCGCTCGGCCGCCCCTTCCCAAGCCAGCGCGTCCTCGCGCACCTGGATCAGCTCGCCGGCGAAGGGCATGGCCGATTCGTCGACGCCGACGGCTGCGCACAGCGCCTGGCGCAGCGCCACCTGCGCGCGCGGGATGTTGCTGCGACGCGCCTGCAGGCTGTCGATCTCCTCGCTGAGACGGGCATGGGCCTGCCGCGCATCACGCAGCACGACACTGGACTCGGTCAGACGGTTGTGGCCCTGGGCCTCCTGGTCGGCCAGCGCCTCGCGCCGCTGCGCCCAGCGCGGGCCGCGCGACAGGAAATCGGCCTCGTCGGCCACCGCCGGCTCGGCCAGCACCGCCAGCAGCGCGGCGTGCTGCTGCGCGCGTTGCTGTCGGCGGTCGCGCTCGCGTTCGTGCTCGCGGATCTCGCGCTCGAGTTGCGCCAGCCGGTCGCCGCCTTGCTCGCTGACCGCGCGCTCGATCTGCTGCACCTGAGCCTGCTCGGCATCGCGCTGCTCGGCTCGGCGCGCGCGGCGCTGCGCCAGACGGTCGGCCTCCTCGGCCAGTGCCTGCAGGCGGCGCTCCAGCAGCGCCAGACGCAGCGCGGCGAAATGCGCGGCCAGGAGGTCGCGGCAGGAGCGCAGCGACTCGATCTCGGCCAGGTGCGCAGCATGACGCTGACCGTCGGCCACCAGCGGCGCCAGCCGCTCGACCTGGTCCTTGGCCTTCAGCACCGCTTCGTGTGCCCGACGCAGGTCGTCGAAGTGGACGATCAGCGCATCGATGCGTGGCGCCACGTCGAAGGGCTCGAGCATGTGGGTGCGCACGAAATCGGTCAGGTTGCCCACCGACTTCATCGACACCGTCTGCAAGAAGAGTTCGAGCGCCTGCTCGTTGTCGATGCCGAAGCGCCGCCGGAACCACGCGCCGTAGCGCGCGAAGGCATCCTCGACCTCCGCGCCCTGCGCACGCAGGCGGCGACGCAGCACGGCGATGTCGGCGCCGAAGCCGGCGAAGTCGTGCGCGATCGTCAGCGCGCGCTCGGCCGTCACGTACAGACGCGCCGGCGGGGCCTGCGGCTCGCGCAGCCAGAATACCTGTGCCAGCGTGACCGTCTGGTCGTAACCGGCGTTGTGGAAGACGCCCAGGATCACGCTGGGCTGCCGGCCGTCGCGCAGGCTCACCGGACGCGACGCGCCAGTGCCCTCGTGGCGCTCGGACTTGTAGTGGCCCAGCACGTAGGAGCGCAGCGTGCGCTCGCGCGCTTCGGCCCCCGCGGCCTTGTTGTAGGCGATGCGGTGCGCCGGCACCAGCAGCGTCGTCACCGCGTCCACCAGCGTCGACTTGCCCGAGCCGATGTCGCCGGTCAGCAGTGCGTTGCGCCCGTCGAGCTGCAGCGACCACACCCGCGCGTCGAAGGTGCCCCAGTTCAGCACCTCCAGCCGCTGCAGACGGAAACCCGAGCGTGCATCGTCGGCAGCGAAGTCCAGCCCGTCCGCCAGAGCGGGCGTGGCCGGTCGTGCCGACGGCGCGAACGCGGGGCGGGGGGCGGCGCGGGACCGCTCGGCCCGGCCGGCGGGTGCGCCCGCGCGGCGCGGGACCGCAGGTGCGGCGGCGTCCTCGGCAGGCCCCGAGGGCGGCGACAGCTCCGGAAACAGGCTGTCGATGCTCACGGCGCCTCGTCAGCGGGAGCGTCGGCGCCGCCCCGAACCCGGCCGGCATGGGCGGTCGCAGAAGCCGCCTCGCCGACCAGCACGCCGCGGTAGGCCTGCAGCCGGGCCTCGAAGTCGGCCAGCCACTGCGCGTCGACATAGGCCTTGAGGATGCGCCGCACCTCGAACAACGCCGCCCCGCCGGCCGCTGCCGCGCCCGCACTGCCCGCCATCGGCGTCAGCCGGCGCAGGAAGCCCAGGTCGACCACGCGGTTGACGTGCGACTCCACCTGATCGACCAGTCGGGCCTCGTTGGGCCCGTCGGGCAGGAAGACGCGCACCGTTTCGACGATGTCGTCGAGCGACAGCACCAGCCGGGTGTCGCTGCCGCCAGCGTCGAACTCGGCCAGCTTCTTGCGCAGCAGCGCCAGCAGCAGGCTCACCGGGTAGGACAGTGGCCGGCGCGCGACCAGGCGTGGCAGGCGGGCAGACGCGCCCGCCTCGGGTGCGTCGTCGGTGGCCTCGTCGGGGCGGCTGCGCAGGAAGGCGTGGCCCTCCGCCTCGTCGACCACCAGCACCAGGCCGAGCACCGCAGCCACGTCGCGCACGCGCGACTGCAGCCGCAGCAGCGATGCCCACAGCCGCTCGTCGTCCTCGCGCTGCAGCACCCCCTTGAGCAGCGTCACCGTCAGCAACGACAGCGAGGCGTCCGGTGCATCGGGCCGGACCGTCGCGCACGCGACCTCGGGCAGTGGTCGCCCGCCCAGCCCGGCGGCATCGGTCCCGTCGTCGCGCTCGTTGTCCATGGCAGGATTGTCAGGGCTGCACGGAGGCGGCCACCGCCCGGACGAAGACCACGCGCGGCAGCGTGGCCGATCGGCGCAGGACGCCCGCATCCACTTCGCCCGATGTGGCCGCAGCGTCGCTGGCCACGCCCTCCAACGGTGTGGTCGCATCGTGCGACGCCCAAGGCGCCGAGCGCGCGACTTCCCAGCGCACGGTCTCGCGCGCCGACTCGTCCACCACGGTCTCGAAACGGTCGGCGCCGAGTTGCAGATAGGTCACGAGTTCGGCCAGCCCGTGGCGCAGCGGACGCTGCGCCACGAGTTCGGCCAGCGTGACCTGCGCCTGCTGTTGCAGCGTCTGGCGGATGTGGCGCGCCAGCTCGGCGGCATCGACCACCGACAGCGTGTACAGCGCCGATGCGTCGACCGTCTCGCCATCGGCGTCCAGCACCGCCACGTCCTGCAGCACCGTGCGCGCCACCGGTGCGTACAGCGGCCGCTCCAGCACGAGGTGGATGTCGGCGGCCATGGCCTCGAGCGCCGTCACCGCGCCGGCCGGCGGCGTCTCGCGCAGCGCCAGCGCGTGCGCCTCGATGCCGCGCAGCAGATCCATGATGCGGCGGTTCTCCAGCCAGGCGCGGTCGTCGAGGAAGCGCCGCAGCTGCTGCGACAACTGTGCCACCGTGCGCTGCGCGTGCTGGCCGGCCTCGAGCCAGTCGTGGTGGATGCGTCGCGTGCGCGGGTCGGGCCGCATCTGCGCCACCGGCGCCAGCGCCAGCACCCGGTCCAGGCGCTCGCCAAGTTCGTCCTGACGCTGCGGCGACATCAGGAAATCCCAGAAAGCGCGGAAGCTGCGGCCCTGGTCGGAATCGGTGATGGCATCACGCTCGCCCATGATGCGCTCCAACAGCGCGCCCTTGGCCCCGTCCCACAGGGCGATGCGCTCACGCACCGCGCGGTCGAGCTGGCGGAAGTTGTGCTCGACCTCACGGAAGTCCGACAGCAGCTCGCGCGCGATCTGCAGGAACTGCTGGAAGCGGTCCTTCAGCGCCGTGTCGTCGAGCAGTGCGAGCTCGCCGGCGTGGAGCCGCGCGATCTCGACGTCGATGGCGTCGCGCCGGCGCTGGAGTTCAGCCAGGCGACGCTGTGGATCGGTGTCCGAGCCCTCGCTCATCTGCTGCACCAGATCGAACAGCACGCGCAGCCGGGACTCGGTGCCGACGAAGGCTCGCTCGGTCAGCGACACCAGCCAGGCGATGGCCTTCTCGGTGGCCGGCGTCAGGTCGAACTGCGGCTCGTCCGAGCCGTGGCGGTAGAACTTGCGCAGCCAGCCGCGCTCCGGCGCCGCCCACTCGTCCAGATAGGCCATCGCCGGCCGCGGGAAGGCCTGTGCGCCGAGCGTCCGGCGCAGCGCGAAGAGCTCGTCCTCCAGCGCCTCGGCCAGATCGGCTGCAGCCATCGTGCGCACATTGGGCGCGACGAAGACGCGGTGCAGGAAGGCGGCCACCACCGGTGCGTGGTCGGAACGCAGCAGCCGCCATGCCGGGTGGCGCTGGCGCAGGGTGTCGAGGGTCAGCGGATCCAGGGTCATCGCAGGCCGCGACGATGCCGCCCGGTGGGTCGGCCCGAACCTCACAGGCCGGGGTCTCGCGTCGTCGCGACAAGAGTGTCTCAGAGACGTCGGGGCGGTGCCGCGAGTCGTCGGGTGACCGTCACCGACCGCATGTCCCGTGGCGGCACCACAGGCGGGGCCCGAGCGGCTCCCGGGAGGCTGTCGGGCTTGGGGCGACGAAAGCGAAGATCGGCCCCAGCGAAGCCAGTTCTTGCCGGATTTGCGGGCCCGCAGCCCCGCCATGGGCCAAGAGGACGGTGGGAAATGGACCGCAGCGGCCGATTTGCAGCCGGCGATTCCCAACAAGTCCGACAGCACCTAGGCGTCCCGCAGCGCGCGGTGCAACACCTTGCCGATGCCCGATCGCGGCAGCGGCGTGGCGCGGAAGGCCACCACGCTGGGCACCTTGTAGGCCGTGAGGTGGCGCCGGCAGTGGGCGATCAGCACGTCCTCGGTCAGGGCCGGGTCGCTCGCGACGACGACCACCTTCACCGCCTCGCCCGAAGCCGCCGGGATGCCGATGGCGGCGGCTTCCCGCACGCCGGGGTGCGCGCAGACGACCTCCTCGACCTCGCTGGGAAAGACCTTGAAGCCCGACACCACGATGACGTCCTTCAGGCGGTCGGTCATCGTGACCCGGCCCTGCTCATCGAGGTAGCCGAGGTCGCCGGTGCGCAGCCAGCCGTCGGCGGTGTAGGCCTGCGCCGTCTCCTGCGGCTGCTGCCAGTACTCGCGCATCACCTGCGGGCCGCGCGCGCACAACTCGCCGATCGCACCCGTGGGCAGGCGGCTGCCCTGCGCGTCGCGCACTTCCACTTCGGTGGACGGCAACGGGAAGCCGACGGTGCCGGTCCATTCCTCGATGTCGAGCCGGTTGGAGGTCAGCACCGGCGAGGCCTCGGTCAGGCCCCAGCCCTCGACGATGGGCCGGCCGGTGCGGGCCTTCCAGCGCTGCGCCACGGCACGCTGCACCGCCATGCCGCCGGCCGCGCACAGCTTCAGGTGGGCGAAGGCGGCGTCGTCGATCCCGGGCGCGTCCAGCAGCGCGCGGTACAGCGTGTTCACCCCGACCATGGCCGTCACCTCGGCCTTGCGCATCTGCGCGGCCATGTCCTTCAGGTCGCGCGGGTCGGCCACCAGCACCAGGCGCGTGCCGATGTGCAGGAAGGTCAGCGCGCAGGTCAGCGCATAGACGTGGTGCAGCGGCAGCGCGATCAGCGCCGTCTCCTTCCCCGGCCGGAGGTCGCGCGCGATCCAGGCGGCCAGTTGCAGCACGTTGGCCATGACCATGCCGTGGGTCAGCACCGCGCCCTTGGGCGTGCCGGTGGTGCCGCCGGTGTACTGCAGGAAGGCGATGTCCTGCGGCCCGAGGCGCCGGTCGTCCAGCAGGTGGCGCGCGCCGGTGTCGAGCACCTGTGCCAGGGTGTGCGCCTGCGGCAGATGCCAGGGCGGCACCATGCGCCGCAGGTGGCGCACCACCACGTGAGTGACCATCTCCCGCACCGGCGGGAACAGGTCGCCCACGCCGGTCACCACCACTGCCAGGTGCAACGCCGGGCTGCGTTCGAGCACCTCCTGCAGGGTGTGGGCGAAGTTCTCCAGCACGACGATGGCGCGCGCGCCGCTGTCGCGCAACTGGCGTTCGAGCTCGTCGGCGGTGTACTGCGGGTTGACGTTGACCACCACCAGGCCCGCGCGCAGCACGCCGAACATCGCCACCGGGTGCTGCAGCAGGTTGGGCAGCATCAGCGCCACCCGGTCGCCCGGCGCCAGCGCGAGGGCGTGCTGCAGCCAGGCACCGAAGTCGGCGCTGAGGCGATCGAGCTCACGCCAGGTCAGCGACACGCCCATGCTCTGCAGCGCCGGCAGCGCGCCGTACCGCTCCACCCCCTGGCGCAGCAGATCCTTCAGGGTGCCGCATCCCGCCGGGTCGATGTCGGCGGGCATGCCCGGCGGGTAGTGCTCGAGCCAGGGGCGTGCGGCGCGGGTGGCGGTGTCCATGTCCATCCTTCCCGTCTCAGCGCGCCGACAGATCCTGCACCAGTGACTTGAACTGCGGCCACGCCATCGCCGGCCAGATCTCGGTGCGGGTCTGCCCGAAGCTGCGCACCAGCACCGATACGCGGGTGGCCGCGGCCAGGTCGGGCGCGTCGATGACGTCGATGTAGTCCCAGGGGCCGAGCACCGCCCAGCTGTGCAGCCATTTCACCTCCGGGCAATGGTGGCGCACCTGCTCGGCGACGTGACGCTCCAGCGTCGCGTAGCTGCGGGGCTGGTGCAGCGACTGGGGGGAGATGCGGGTCAGCAACACGAATTCGGCCATGGCGGGTTCGCTCGGTGGGGGGAGTGGGCGATCCGCTCGACGGTAGCCGCCCGCTCCGCCATGGCGGCTGCGCCGACGCAAGGAGCGATGGGGGCGGATGGGGGCGTCCACCGCCTTGCGCCCCCTCAAGCGCCGGGCCGCGCCCGCGCCGCAACATCTGCCATTCACACCGGTCGCCCGGCCGCCTTGCAGCGGATGGACGTCGGTGATCGTCGTCACCACTTGAAAAGGACCCGCGCCATGAACGAGATGAGACTGTTCGACCCCTTCTCCATCGACCCCTTCGAGGACGCCGTGCGCAGCATGGTGCGGCCCTGGCGCATGGAGACCCCCGAGGCGCCGCCGCGCATCCGCATCGACCTGGCCGAGCAGGACGGGATCTACCACGTCCGCGCCGAGATCCCCGGCGCGCGCAAGGAGGACATCGATGTGCGCATCGAGGGCAACCTGGTGACCATCAGCGCCGAGAAGCGCAACGAGTGGGAGGAGAAGTCCGGCGAGCGTCTGCTGCGCAGCGAGCGCCAGTACGGCTACGCCAGCCGCAGCTTCACGCTCGCCACCCCGGTGGACGACACCCGTGCCGATGCCAAGTACGAGAACGGCATCCTCGAGTTGAAGCTGCCGAAGAAGTCCGGCGCCGCGCAGAAGAAGCTCGCCGTCCACTGAAGGCGGCACACGGGTGCCGGCACCGGATCCCGCAGGGGCCACCCCCGGGCGCCCCGATCCCGATGGGTGGCTCCTGGGCACGGCCCAGGCAGCCGGAGGGCCCAAGGACGCGCCGGGGATCGGACCGCTGCCGGCCGGGGCCCTTGTCACCCGCTGCGAGCCGGCCACGCTGGACTTCGAGACCACGGCCGAACTCGGCGACAGGGGCGACAGGGGCGACGGGGGCGACATCGGCGACGAGGTGCTGGCCTTCGGTCAGGACCGCGCGGTCCAGGCGCTGCGGCTGGCGCTCGCCGTCCCGGGGGCGGGCTTCAACCCCTTCGTTCTCGCGGCCTCCGGCGTGGACCCGCACACGCTGGTGCGGCGCCTGCTTCAAGCCCATACCCGTACCCGACCGGCCCCGCCGGACTGGTGCTACGTCTACAACTTCGCCGAGCCCAACCGTCCGAGCGTGCTGCGCCTGCCGCCGGGCGAAGGGCTGCGCCTGCGCGAGGCGATGCGGCGCTTCGTCGGCGAGTTGTCCAAGGCCGTGACCGCCGCGCTCGACAGCGAGGAATACCGCTCGCGCCTGGATGCGATCCAGAAGGAGGCGAAGACGCGCGAGGACGGCGCGCTGCAGTCGCTGGGCGACCGCGCGGCGGCGCAGGGCGTGGCCCTGCTGCGCACCCCACAGGGCTTAGCCTTCGCGCCCATGAGGGACGGCGCGCCGATGCCCGCGGCAGACTTCGAGAAGCTCCAGCCGGCCGAGCGCGAGCGCCTGGGGCACGTGATCGAGGCGTCCGGTGCGCAGCTCCAGCGTCTGTTGCACGAGCTTCCGCGGCTGCGCCGCGAGATGGAGCAGCGCGTGCGCGAGGCCACGCGCGACGCCATGGGCCTGGCGGCCGGACACCTCGTCGACGAGGTAAAAGCCCGTTTCGCCGCCGAACCGACGGTGGCCGTCTTCCTGGACGAGGTCCGGCGCGACATCATCGAGGCCGGCGAGCAGTTGCGCGCCCAGCCCAGCGCCGGTGGCGACGAGGACGAGCCCAGCGGCTTCAGCGGCAGCCTGCTGCTGCACCGCTACCAGGTCAACCTGCTGGTCGGGCGCGGCGCCGACGGCGATGCCGGACCCGACGTCGACCACGGCGCCGGTCTCGACGGCCATGCGCCGGTGCGCGAGTGCGAGCACCCGAGCTACGCCAACCTGGTCGGCCGCATCGACCACATCGCCCACATGGGCACGCTGCTGACCAACTTCACGCTGATCCGCCCGGGTGCGCTGCACCGCGCCAACGGCGGCGTGCTGATGCTCGACGCCGTGAAGGTGCTCGCCGAACCCATGGCCTGGGCCGGCCTGAAGCGCGCGCTGAAGTCGTCGCGCGTGGTCATCGAGTCGCTACCGCAGGCCCTGGGCTGGATCAACACCCTGCCGCTCGAGCCCGAGCCGGTGCCGCTGGACCTGAAGATCGTGCTGTTCGGGCAGCGCGAGCACTACTACCTGCTGCAGTCCCTCGACCCGGAATTCGACGAGCTGTTCAAGATCGCCGCCGACTTCGACGACGACATCCCGCGCGGGCCGCCGCAGGTGCGGCGGTTGGCGCAGTGGCTGGCGGCCGCGGCGCGCGAGCAGCGCCTGCGCCCGCTGCACCGCGACGCGGTGGCGCGCCTGGTGGACCACGCCGCACGCCTGGCCGACGACGGCGCGCGGCTGTCCACCCACACCCGCACGCTCGCCGACCTGCTGCACGAGGCCGACACGCACGCGGCCCGCGCAGGTCGCGACGTCGTCACCGCGGACGACGTCGCCCAGGCCCAGCGCGCGCGCATCCACCGCGCCGACCGCGTGCGCGAGCGGCTGCAGGACGCCCTGGTCCGCCAGACCCTGCTGGTGTCCACCGACGGGAGCCACATCGGCCAGGTCAACGGCCTGGCCGTGACCCAGATGGGGGCCTTCCGCTTCGGCCACCCGGTGCGCGTGACCGCCACGGTACGCCTGGGCGACAGCGACCTCGTCGACATCGAGCGCGAGTCCACGCTGGGCGGGCCCATCCACTCCAAGGGGGTGATGATCCTGGCAGCCTGCCTGGCGGCGCGGCACGCGCGCACGGCACCGCTGTCGCTGAGCGCGAGCCTGGTGTTCGAGCAAAGCTACGGCCCGGTGGAGGGCGACAGCGCCTCGCTGGCCGAGCTGTGCGCGCTGCTGTCGGCGCTGGCGGGCCTGCCGCTGCGCCAGGCGCTGGCGGTGACCGGCTCGATCAACCAGTTCGGCCGCGTGCAGGCCGTCGGCGGCATCCACGAGAAGATCGAAGGCTTCTTCGACCTGTGCCGCGAGCGCGGGCTGGACGGCAGCCAAGGCGTCATCATCCCGCGCGCCAACGTCCAGCACCTGATGCTGCGCGACGACGTGGTCGAGGCCGCTGCCCAGGGCCGCTTCCACGTCTGGCCGGTGGACGACGCCGACGAGGCCATCGCCTTGCTCACCGGCGTGCCCGCCGGCACGGCCGATGCGCGCGGCGCCGTGCCCGAAGGCACCGTGCACCACCGCGTGGCCCAGACGCTGGCGGCGATGTCGCGCCGGCGGCGGCAGTGGGCGCAGGCAAGCGGGCAGGCGAAGCGAATGGGCGGCCGGTCCGCTGGTCGCGGTCAGGGGCCGCGAGGTGGGCAATGACCCTATCTCGCTGCGCGGACCAGGTCCCCCGTTGTCGACGCCGACACCCTCTGTTCGGCGCCGCCACCCGCGGTCTGTTGATCCATCTAGACGACCAGGGAATGATCCGCCTGTACTGGAACCCGCTGAACCTGACGAGATGAGCCGGGCGCTCGTCGATACCGGCCGCAAGCCGGACGACGAATCGGCTCGTCGCCACGAGCCACTCATCCGGGCTGAGCCGAGGGCGCTGTCTTGTTCCGCCAGCTTCCGAGGTCGCGAGATGCCGGCCCAGCGCGAGAACAAGCGATGCAGGCGCGGCGTGCTCAGGTGCACCGCGGCCGCCAGTTCCTCCAGCCCAGGCTGGCGCGAAGATCGGAACGCCCCTCGCTTTGTTGGAGCCAAAGGCTCGCTGCGGCTGTGGCGCACCGGGGGGAGCATCTCGTGACCTTCGATCGGGATTTCAGGAAGCTGCTCACGCGCAGTCAAGTCACCTTGCTTGCACCAGCGTGAAGACACCGCCTCCCGGCATGC
>Ga0172372_10001157_pt1 | contig 40904 bp, 36 predicted proteins | sample LakKiv5m_2_FD_114544 | JGI IMG/M metagenome (GOLD analysis project Ga0172372, IMG submission 114544) | Freshwater microbial communities from Kabuno Bay, South-Kivu, Congo - kab_092012_9.5m | ecosystem: Environmental > Aquatic > Freshwater > Lake | place: Democratic Republic of the Congo...
CTCTCTATAAGAACTCTAATCGAAATTTTTGTTATTCCACTGTAGTGCATTTATTTTACCTACTCTTCTTCTTTTTCAGTACTACTCCCTCCGTGTCAATGAACTTTATCTTTCTTTCTCTTTCTCGCCGCTTTTGATATTCTCACCTTGTGTAAGAGTCTCAAAAACGGGATGCAAATGTACAACACTTTTTAAATATATGCCAAGTTTTGAAAACTTTTTTAACACATATTTTTAAAACTATTCAGAAAACTTTTTCCGAACGGGCTGCAAAGGTATGTCAATTTTTGCTAATACAACAAGTTTTACAAAGAATAATTTTTTAGATTTTATTAAATAAAAAAATTATGTTTTGTTAGTAGTTGTAAATCAGTAAAATGCAATATTTTGTTTTGAAATATATTTTTTAATTGTGCTAAATAATATGTATTAAATAAGGTTTAGCTTAAACTTGATCGCCGAAGTTGTCAGTAAATAAATTTTTCGCTTATCACTGACTCTTATTCTCTTCTGTGCTATGGTGTTGGCATTGGTTGCCTTTATTTTTTTAAATAGTTGTATATAATAGAGGTAGGCGGTGTATACGCCAAATCTGGATGATGCAGGTAATTGCTGTATTCCTTCCAGGGCATGCTGGAATTCCTTTTCTATGTCATCTTCGATATGTTTTTTATCCTCGTCGGTAAATCTTTCAAAGTCTATATTGGGGAAGTAAATTCTATTGCGGTCAATAAAATCTGATTTTATATCCCTAAGGAAATTTATTTTCTGGAATGCAGAGCCTAAACTTTTTGCCTGTTCCTTTAATTCAGCAAACCGCTTATGATTATTTTTTAGAAATACCCTTAGGCACATTAGTCCTACCACCTCTGCCGACCCGTAAATATATTTTTTAAGCAATACGTCATCATAATGCTGTGGATAAATATCCATTTCCATACTATCCAGAAAAGCATCAATAAATTCATGATCAATATGGTATTCATGGACAACCTGTTGAAATGCATGCAGTATTGGGTTTAAACTTACTTTTTGATCTATGGCCTTGTAAGTTTCTTCTCGAAAATCCCTAAGCAGTGAAACTTTGTCCGAGTGATGAAAGGTATCGACAATTTCATCAGCAAACCTTACAAATCCATAAATAGCATATATAGGCATTCTCAACTCTTTCGAAAACATCCTGATTCCAAGGGAGAAAGATGTACTATACTTGTTGGTCACTAATTTGCTGCATTCCTGGCAGACCTTATTATATAAAGTATCCATCTGGTTATTTTTTTTGATTTATAATCATATCGGCAACCACCTGACCTGAAATAATGGAGGGAGGGACTCCCGGCCCTGGACTGGTTAATTGTCCTGTAAAGTACATATTTTTTAATTTTTTATGCTGAATTTTGGGTTTAAGAAAGGCTGTTTGCCATAAAGTATTTGCCAGGCCATAGGCATTGCCTTTAAATGCATGATAATCCGCTTTAAAATCCTGCATAGCATAAGACCTTTTATATATAATGTGCCCTCTGATGTCCTGGTCTGTTATCTCCAGAATTCTGTCACACATCATTTGAAAATATTTTTCACGTAATTCCTGACTATCTTTCAAATCCGGAGCCAAAGGCATAAGTAAAAATACATTTTCACTACCTTCCGGAGCGATATTTTGGTCAGTTTTTGAAGGGCATGAAAAATAAAACAAAGGTTCCTTTGGCCACGAAGGCTTAGTGTAAATTTCTTCAGCGTGCGCTGCAAATGGTTTGTCAAAAAATAGATTATGGTGTTTTACGCCATCAAGTCTAGTATTTAATCCCAGGTAAAACAACAAAGAACTCGGTGCCATGACCCTATCATTCCAGTACTTTTTATTGTATATTCGGAGATTTGGTGGTATCAAACGCTGTTCTGTATGCTCATAGTCTGCACCAGATATAATCACATCAAATTCAAACATTCCCTTATTCGTATCCAAACCAGTTGCTGATTCTCCATCAAATACGATCTTATGCACTTCAGTTGAGGTATGGAATTTTACGCCGCCCTCCAAGGCTATGGACTCAAAGGCTTCGACGATCTTGTACATACCTCCAAGAGGATACCAGGTGCCTAGCTTCAGGTCAGCATAATTCATAAGGCTATACAGGGCAGGTGTATTTTCAGGTGTAGCTCCTAGAAATAAAACTGGAAATTTGAGAATATTTCGCAATTTTTCAGATTGGAATAACTTATCAATCTGGCCCGCAATAGAGGAAAACATCTGAAGTTTAAATAAACTTTTCAATATTCTGAGATCTATGAATTCTGTAACGGAAAGACTCGGCTTCCAGACAAATTCCTGCATGCCTACTTCGTACTTATACTCTGCTTCTCTGATAAAGGTTTCCAAATGCGCTCCACTTCCAGGTTCAATGCGCTCAAAAAGTTGAACAAGTGCTTCAAAATCTGCAGGGATATCGACCAGATCTTCCTTTCCAAAATAGACCCTGTACGATGGATCAAGCCTTAGGAGTTCATAAAAATCTGAAGTTTTTTTACCAAATCTGTTGAAATATTTTTCAAAGACTTCTGGCATCCAATACCATGAAGGTCCCATATCGAATGTAAATCCTCCTTCCTTAAATTGTCGGGCCCTTCCTCCTACACATTCATTTTTTTCAAAAACATGAACTTCATAGCCCTTATGACTCAATACTCCTGCAGCAGCAAGTGATGAAAAGCCTGATCCTATAATACCTATTTTTTTCAATGGCTGAATTTTTCAACAAACAGAGATATCTTACTTTTGTTTGAGCAACCATTAAAATTACAATAAAAAAAGCTACGAACGTTCTACATTCGCAGCTTTTAGTAAAAGATTAGGTTATTCAGGCTTCAGAAAGAACTATTTGCCTTTCTTCAGCATACTTTCTTAAATTTATAAGAGCATATCTCATTCTTCCGAGTGCCGTATTGATACTCACCCTTGTCATCATGGCAATTTCCTTGAAACTCATATCGGCGTAATGCCTAAGAATGATGACTTCTCTTTGCTCTTCCGGTAACATATCAATAAGCTGACGTATTTGCGAACTGGTCTGGTCCTTTATCATCGCAGATTCCATATGGTCTTCGTTGCAGGAAACAACACTAAAAATATCGAATGTCTCAGTTGGATTTACCTTACTGAATTTTTTTGATTTTCTAAAGTGGTCCACGCACATATTATAGGCAATTCTCATTGCCCACTGTAAAAATTTACCTTCGTTGTTATATTTGTTTTTTTTCAGGGTATCGACTATTTTAATACAGACATCCTGAAAAATATCTTCAGCCATTTCTGTATCCTTTACAAATAAATAAATTGAGGTAAACAATCTATCCTTGTGTCTCAACAATAAAACTTCAAAAGCATTGGATTTTCCTTCAAGATACAAGTCGATCAGTTCTTGATCGGTCAGTTTTCGTAATGACATGACTACACTGTTTTGAGCGTGAATAAAAATATTTGAAAACAGTGTAAAGTCTAATCGATAATCTTAAAGTTAGTGAAAGTGAAAACTAATACTGCAAATATATATTGCTTTTCAATATGATCGACAAAATATAGTCAATCGGGTATAATTTTTTTTAAATTTTTAATTTTATATATATAAAATATTGATTATCAATATTAATTGTTAAATTTTTGATATTTAAAATTTCTCAATTCATTCATAATTGACTTGGAAAATTCATCAGTCATACTCATTATGATATCAAAATCACTTGGAAAAATAGTTGTCCGTTTTTTTGTTTTCGCTTTCGATTCGGGAGATAAGGCCCTTTCATCCCCATGAACGATATAGCCTAGATCTCTGAAATCGGATGTAACATGGATGGGAATAATACCCATAGACTGGCGGTTTCTTTGATTGGTAATTTTAATTTCTCCATTTAAAACGCCGCTTTTTTCACGTTTTATTTCCTTAATCTCTGCGGAAACAAGTTCATAAACTTCTTTAATCACATCTACAGAAGCAGAATCCTTTACCTCTTTAGATTTATCCTTTCTGACCAGGATTTCTTTTTGCTCTTTGTACACCTGAACTGTTTCACGTTCGGGGCTGATACTGACATCAATTAGTTCAATGGCAACCTGTACATCGATACGATTCGGTTTTTGGGCAGGGAAACTTGTAAATTTATGCCATTTGTCGTCCAGTTGACTAACAGGTAAATTGGAAAGACGACGTTCTGCTTCAGTTCCGGCGAGACCTGGCAACATACTATTTACAGACAAATAAACATATATTGTACCCATATCAAGCGCTTCCTGCTTGAGTGCATAGATTTGAGATTCATTTGGTACGTATTTTTCTGCAAGTAATAGTTCTTCAAGGGCTTTCCTGGAAGGCAAATGGTCGCCAGTTTGCTTTGTCTGGGTCAGTAATTCCTTGCTGTGCTCAATATAATACAGTCCCGTGCCTTTGGTAGCATCCTTGATTAAAGGTCTGTAATCTTCAAATTCAAATTTGCCGCGATAACCTTCTTTACTTACAACAGGCATCATAGGCTTAACCAGACCCTGTCTTTTATCCATTTGCTGGAGGATATCGAGTACTTTTGGATAATTCTCGGGATAATTTTGAGGATCTAAATGCTTAATTTCAGTATTATCCCGTTCGTGTAGTCTTGCATACGATTCTTCCAGAATTTTAATATTTTCTTTCTTTTTATTCTTTTTGCCTGCTGTACGGGAGTAACTGGTTTTAAATGCCTCTTCGTATTTGCCTTTTTCCATTAATGAAGATAACGAAACGCATGAAGTTACAAACGTCATAATAACCAGTGAAAAAAATATAGATTTCATATGTTTATTTTTAAATCGTCACTCTCTTAGTGACTGTTTATCAAGGACATATGGAATTCGCTTGAAGCATAATCATTTACATTTGTGTAAATTTCTTCATCCGAATTTCATACTAAATCAATTAGACTTTGGAATAATTTATGTAACTGAGGCGCATTTACCATAAAATTCCAACTATATTTTATTAAAGACTATAAATATTTGTTTTACAGAAAGTTTTAAAGATTTCTGGTAAAAGTAATTATGTTGATTTAAATACAAATAATTTTTGGTAACATTTTTTACAATCCTTACTATGTAAGTGCTAAAGCCTGCAAGATTTATTTATAAGTTTCTGTTTTTTGTGGGTAAAATTAAACTTTGCCGGGCTGCCAAATGCTCAATTAAAAATTAATCACCCACTTCATTTCCGGTTTAAATTGTTTTATAAAATTGACATTAGATAAATCATATACTCGCAAACCAAAATAATGCGCCAATGACTGGATTGCTTTCTCTAACAAATCACTAAAGTTCTGTTGGAATTAATCTGGCAATGGATTTGTGCTTAATCATACCATTTAAAAAGGAGAAAGGGATGTAGAATTTATATTCTCCATAAATCATGCTGTGGGGAGTTTGAAATGAGAGCCCTTCTTTTTTTAGCGTCAGGCAGTCAAAAGTTTGCTCACTAAGCCATAACAAAACTTCAGGATCAATAGCTGGCAGGTTGCCGATGTATAGTTTTTGAGCACCTGTTTTAACCTCATAAAATGAATTAATATCCCAAAAAATATCTTTTGGTTGAAGAATTTTTGATAATTTTAAATCATAGATGAAACACTTTTTTTCAGTACCGCGTTTCCAGGATGATTGTTTGTAAATGGTGCCGCTAATGATATCTTCAGTAATATAATCCAGCTCTACCCAGGCCAGCCCTGATTTTATCCATCTTTCGTCGATTGGAGATTCTTCCGCGTTTTGATAGTGAATTTGCTTTTCACTTTCCGACTTCCATTTTGAAAATTCCGCGGCCATGAAATCATTAAACTTTTTATGGTTTATGACGGGCTTCCTTAATAGAATTTTGGTTGTAAAATCGCAGTATGTATAACAGTCAAATGTTGCTTCATGAAATTTTTCAAGTGTAGTAAAATTATCAGAAGATCCATAGGGTCTGACCAGTAATACGTTACTTTTAAGGTCTGGAATCATTAATTCAATATTGCCTTCTTTCAGTGCTATATTTAGTGATTTATCGGTGTCATTTTCAGAAATAAAAACATCTGAAAAGTCATTCTTATTTTTTCTGGAGATTGTAATCTGATATACTAGGTCCTTTTTAATTAAGTGTATTATCAGTTCCGTTGAGTCTGCTCTGGTTTTATACCACCGGTACCATTGATTAGAGTTGCAATGTTTATTTACGTCGTCATCTGTCATGTCAGATTGTATCAATGCCATGGAAACATGCATATTTCGATCTACATCACACCAGACAGATTCCAGCTTTTTTCCGTCATAACTACCTGTTATATATCCGGTATGTCTTCCTTTTTTATTGTATTCATAGAGTTTGATATTATTGGCAATATCTTCTCCCTCCACATAGAAAATAGTGCCGCTACTTTTAAGTATGTACATTCCTTTGCACAAAACACCATCAGTGCCGAAGATCATTTCGATTTCATGAGTCTTATCAATGTACCCATGAAGTGTGTGTATCCATAAATCCTTTGGTTTTGGACCAAACATGGCCTTGACTTCGGCTCTGGCAGTTTCAGTAAACAGTTTTTGACCAAATACTTTGATTGATGTTGTAAAACCAAGAATACCCCAAAAAATTAAAAATGACTTTAGCATATATGCACTTGGAAAAGAAGAAAAATGACAGACGCAATTAAATTTATAGAAGGTGGTTTTTAAATTTTAAAAACAGATCATTAGTAAATTACTTTTAAGTGCTGCTTCAAATAATAATCTGTTTTTGTAGGGTTTTCATATGTTTATTTTTAAATCGTCACGCTCTGCGTGCCTGGTTTTTTAAGGCCATATGGAATTCGCATGAGAAATAATCATCCTTTTTTGTGTGATTGCCTCATGCTCATTTCATTTCTTTTCTTGAAAAAACTTTTCTAAACGAACTCATTCAGCTGAGTTTTTTAAATCAATCCAGGAAAAATGCTTAGGAATATGAACCAGATTACTCTTGAAAAAGCTTTAGTATTTCACAAAATTAAAGTAACAAAAATACTTAGTCAAAACAGATGATTATTTAACTATATATTAACTTCGCACCATGATTAGATCTTTCTTCACCAGGGCGATTTTTTTTGGCTTCCTTATAAGCATTTACAACCTAAAATTATCTGCTCAAAAGCCTATAAATCAAACTGCGATAACAGAAGCGTCCAGATTAAAGAATGGCGTTTTGATTGTCAGATTTCCTGTATTTGCCCCTAAAATCAGATTTCTGAAAAATAAATTAAATTCACCAAATGCATTTAAATCCAAAGAAAAAATTCAAAAACAACTTCAGGAAGTCTATGAATTAAACGATTTTAAATTTCAATTACTTTATTCCATAATGGAGAAAGAATTCAATTTTACCCGTGTTGTATATATGCCTGATAGTTTATATAAATCCTTTTTGGATGGAAACAAAAGTGTTTTCATAAACAAAGATGGCAGCTTGGATTCCAGTATTTCAATAAGTGAAAATTACTACTTGCTGATAAGTGGTACGCACGATGATCAATGGGTTATGGTAGATAAGCATTTAAATATTCCTGAGTCCCCCTTTCCTCATAGGATTTTGGTCTTTTTATCAGGAATAAGAAGGGTTTTTGCCAGGGAAAAATACTATCAGATGCAAATAAGGGGCTTTAATAAAAAGCTTTCAAGATTAGTTGAATAAATATTTGATACATTTTGGCTGGTTTCCAATAATGGAGCTGTATTTAAATATTTTTCGAAATTGCTATAGAGGGATTATTTTTGATCAATGTCAAAACCACATATTCTAATCCTGCTAATTCAATTAAAAATGAAAGATGAAAAGATTTAAAAATTCATTGGTATTTTTATAAAATATCGAAGATCATCACTAATTTTATTTCAGAAAAACTATATATGAATACCAGAATTATATTTTTTATAATGATTGTCCTGTTTCAACTGCCATCCGGGTGTCAGTTGGTAAGTAAATCAACAGATAAAGGAAGGAATTTATTTGACAAGGGAAATATAAATAGTGATAAACATGAAATAACTGATGCAAGTCAGAAAAAGTACAGAAATGCGGGCACTCAGAATATTCCGATTGATTTTATGGAACTCACAGAGGATACTGCGGGAATATTGCTCGATATTAAATACGCAACTTCGGACAACTTTACAGGAAAAAAAATTTACGATTGCGGGCGTTGTTTTATGGAAAGGCAGGCAGCAAAGAAAATTCTGGCTGTAAATCGTGATTTAAAATTGCGATATGGTTTTGGTCTTAAAATTTTTGATTGTTACAGGCCCTCCCCGTATCAGCAAAGATTATGGGATATTGTTCCAAATCCGGACTATGTAGCTCCTCCCAACAAGGGCTCTGTGCACAGTCGAGGACAAGCCATAGATCTCACAATTACTGATCAAAATGGAAAAGAACTGGATATGGGAACACCTTTTGATTTTTTTGGAGAGGAGGCTCATGCAGATTATACCGAATTGAAGGATGAAGTACTTAAAAACAGAAGATTACTGACTAAAATGATGGAACTTCACGGGTACCGGGGTATACGAACAGAGTGGTGGCATTTTAGCACAAAGGATGTAACAGAACCTCTTCATGAATGGACATGGGCGTGCAATTAATACTATCCTGAAAATTACATTGTTTTTTTCCAATACATCAATAGCAATTTTCTGCTTACCTTTGCACCATGATTCAGACAGATATTTTAATCATTGGTGCGGGCCCTGTCGGGCTCTTCACTGTTTTTGAGGCTGGTTTACTTAAATTAAAATGCCATCTTATTGACTCATTGGGTCAGCCTGGAGGACAGCTTACAGAAATATATCCTAAAAAGCCAATTTATGATATTCCAGGGTATCCCAGCGTTCTTGCTGGTGATCTAGTAGATAGGTTAATGGAACAGATTGCGCCATTTAAGCCTGGATTTACCCTTGGGGAAAGGGCTGAGAAACTCCAACAGGTAGATAAAAAATTATTTAAGGTCACTACGAATAAAGGCACTGAACTTTGTGCCCCGGTCATAGCTATTGCTGGGGGATTAGGTTGTTTCGAGCCACGGAAACCGCCTATTGACAATATTGAAATTTTTGAAGACAAGGGAATTGATTACATTATCAAGGATCCTGAAAAATACCGGAATAAAAGGGTAATTATAGCCGGAGGAGGAGATTCAGCTCTTGACTGGACCATTATCCTTGCTGATATAGCGACGAAAGTAACATTAATCCACCGCAGATCAGCATTCAGAGGGGCCATTGATTCCGTTGAAAAAGTTATGTCACTGGCTAATCAGGGGAAAGTTAATCTCATTACCGAAGCACAGGTTTCAGGTCTTCAAGGAGGTGATGTCCTTGATGCTGTTGTGGTTGAGCAGGACGGAAATCCTTTTTTCCAAATTGATACGGATTATTTTATTCCATTATTTGGTCTTGCGCCCAAACTGGGTCCGATTGGGGATTGGGGTCTTGAAATTGAAAACAATGCTATAGTTGTCGACACATACGATTATCGGACCAATATACCCGGTATATATGCTATTGGGGATGTAAATACTTATCCTGGTAAATTAAAACTCATTCTTTGTGGATTTCATGAAGGAACATTAATGGTTCAGTCTGCTTTTAAATATATTTATCCCGATCAGAAGCTTTCTTTTAAATATACTACTGTCGCCGGAGTACATGGTTTCAATTAAAATACGATTATGAGTGACACCATACACATCACTGTTGTTGACAGGGAAGGAGTAAATCACCACCTTGAAGCGCCTACTGATATGTCGTTGAATATGATGGAAGTCTGTAAGTCCTACCAGCTTCCGGTTGAAGGCACTTGCGGAGGAATGGCACTTTGCGCCTCTTGTCATATGTATGTGCTTAGCGAACATCATTTGCCAGATAAAACTGAAGATGAAGAAGATATGCTGGATCAGGCTTTTTTTGTCAGAGAAAATTCTCGTTTGGGCTGTCAGATTAAATTAGTTAACGAGCTTGATGGTCTCTGTGTGGAACTAGCAAAAACCTCTTCTTAATATGAATCTGAGAATAGCAGGAATATATTTTCTCATCATTTTATTCTTTTTAAATAATACCGAAATGGATGCTCAGCGTGACAAGCTAATTTATGTAGGTGACCCAATGTGCTCATGGTGTTATGGCTTTACTATGCCTTTGCAGCAAGTAAAGGAAAAATTTCCACACCTGGAATTTACAATGGTAATGGGTGGATTGAGAGCAGGTGGTCAGGAAAGTATGTCTTCCTTAAAAACTTTTCTCCGTGAGCACTGGTATGAAGTTCATGAAAAAACAGGACAGCCTTTTGCATATGGCATCCTTTCTGATAGCTCAATGATATATAATACAGAACCAGCATGCCGAGCTGTTGTTACCGTCCGTAAAATAGCTCCTGAAAAAGAGTATGCCTTTTTTAAGGCCTTGCAAAGGTCATTTTATGCTGAAGGCACGGATATAACTCAACAGGCTAATTTAATTGCAATTGCCCAATCTATGGGTATTGATAAAAACTCTTTCTTGGATGTTTTTCAAAGTCAGGAAATAAAAAACAATACCAAAAAAGATTTTATGTGGTCAGAAAATCTAGAAGTAAACGGCTTCCCAAGTCTAATACTATATAAAGAAGGCAGATTTAGCAAGCTTTCCACTGGTTATAGTACATATGATCAAATTGTAAAAAAAATGGAAACTCTTCAAGTTAAACCATACATGGATTAGGGAAGTAAAAACGTCAGTATATATACAACATGAAAATTTTAATGGTTTGTTTAGGGAATATTTGCAGATCGCCGCTTGCTCAGGGAATATTAGAAGCAAAAATCAAAAAATATAATCTTGACTGGAAGGTAGATTCAGCAGGGACATCTGGTTGGCATGACGGAGAGCATCCTGACGCGAGAGCAATACGCACAGCCACAAAACATGGAGTTGTTATTGGTAGTCAGATTTCACGTAAGTTTGATATAAGAGATTTTGAGGAATTCGATCTAATTTGCGCCATGGATGCATCGAATTATAATGATATAAAGAAATTGACCACTAATTCTGCCCAACAGGAAAAGATAGAACTGTTGTTAAATCTAGCTTATCCCGGGAAAAATCTTCAGGTACCGGATCCTTATTTTGATGACAGGTTTGAAGAGGTATATAAAATTCTGGATGAAGCTATAGAAATATTCGTTACAAAGCGGATAGGGGCTGTTAAGTAATTTTTTAATTAAACCTAACAGGAAATGGTTTGCATAAACTTCTTTATTTGGCAGGATTGGAGTTAACTTTTTGAATTATTTCCTCGTAGTAGTCGATATATTCCACCAAAAGATTGTTGATATCATACTTTTTTGCGTGTTCGAATGCCTGTTTTCGAAGTATGGAAAGTTTTTTGTCATCCGACAACAGCGAAATACACTTTTCTGCCATACCTCTGATGTCACCAATCTCGCAGACATAACCTGTAATGCCGTCCAAATTCACCTCTGGTATTCCTCCTGCATTTGAAGATACCACGGGTACTTCACACGCCATAGCCTCCAATGCTGCAAGTCCAAAACTCTCATTTTCTGAGGGAAGAATAAAAACATCCGATATGGCCAGAAGCTCTTCAACAGCCTCTTGTTTACCGAGAAATTTTACATCTTCTACAAGCTCAAGCTGCCTGCAGAGATCTTCCAAGTTTTTTCTTTCCGGTCCATCACCAATAAGTAGCAATTTTGAAGGGATTACCCGATGTACTATTTCAAAAATTCTAACAATATCTTCTACCCGTTTTACCTTTCTGAAATTGGATATGTGAATTAGAATTTTTTCACCCTGACTGGCGATAGCTTTTCTAAAATGATCTTTATTAATTTTGCGAAATCTTGTAAAATCGATAAAATTTGGTATGACGCGTATATCTTTTAAAATTTTAAAGTTTTGAAGTGTTTCTGTTTTTAAATGATCGGAAACTGCCGTAACGCCATCGGATTGATTTATGCTAAATTCCACCACCGGAGAAAAGCTGCTGTCTGCTCCTACCAGCGTAATATCTGTTCCATGTAAAGTCGTAATAACCGGCAGTTTAATCCCCTGGGCCGCCAGTATTTGCTTTGTTATATAGGCTACTGTTGCATGAGGAATTGCATAATGCACATGAAGAATATCCAAATGTTCAAACCGAATGACATCGACAAGTTTACTTGCCAGTGATGATTCATAAGGGGTATATTCAAATAAGGGATACTCCAGTGCTGAAACCTCATGAAAGAAAATATTGGTATGAAAACTGGTTAGCCTAACAGGTCTTTTATATGTTATAAAATGAACTTCATGGCCCGCACCCGCAAGGCCTATTCCAAGTTCAGTGGCTACAACGCCGCTTCCACCAAATGTAGGATAGCAAACTATACCTATTTTCATATGTATATTTTTAATTCGTCACGCTCTGCGTGACTGGTTTTCTATGGTCATATGGAATTCGCATGAGAAATAATCATGGTGTTTTGCGTGATCGCTACATGCTCATTTCATAAAAGTCAAATACTATAATCCCTGAGCTCATAACAATTATATATCAAAATCGTTTTTTAAACTTTCGCAGCGATATTTATTGTCTATTAGCTTTATACTAATATGTTAATAATCCAGAATTAAAACAAGCTTTGCTTTTATGCAAGTACCATTTAAAAAGAATTGCCTGGATTTCAATAATCATAGAGCTGTTCTGAAAAATTAGCCCTTATTCCAATACTCGCAAAATAAAGATCATTTCGCTGTAAAGAAGAAACTGTTTTTCTCCAGAAACCTTTAAAGTCTAAAAAATAATTGGGATAAAATTCATAACTGGCCTGAACCAGGGCATGAACGATATTGGACTTTTCCCCTTGACCGGTATAATTGCCATAATCCATTGACCGGGTTCCTGTAGGTAGTAAAATATTTGATCCAAAATTTTGAAGGCTTGGGTTTTTTGGCGCTATGGCATGCACTACTCTAAGATTGAACTGCCATTTTAGGGTTGGCTGATATCTGCAAACAAAAATCCCTTCTTTAAAGTTTGAGCCAAGAGGATGTGCAAGTGATTGATTTGCATGACTGTAGCTTGCAACACTGTATGTAGGATAGTAATCAAGTGTGTCCCAGTGGGCATAAGTATATGGCCGGACAATATTGTATTCAAGTTGCACATCAAAATTTTCAATTCCCAGGGCATTTATATATTTCATGCCGGCTTGAGCTCCAAATTTAGATCCCCACCAGCCATTGGCATTTTTTTATTCACCCAATCTGAATTCATCCAAAAAAAACTGACCATATAATGAAAACTTTTTCAGGAAATTCCATTTAAAATTTGTTCCGAGTAAAATATTATCCGGGCTACCGATATAATGTTCGACAGCCCGATAAAAGATTAAAGGGTTTAAATATTGAAATTCAAAAACGTTTTCACGAGAAAATATGACAGATTCAAATGCACCAATTTCCACGTGTTCTGAAGGTCTGTATGCCAGATAATGGGTGGCGCTGTATTTTTTTGGCAAGAGCTGATCTACTTCATTAACCAATTCAGAAACCGGAGCCAGTTCTGCAAATATATTAGTATAGTTGAGTTTCCAGAATCTGGTATTAAATTTTAGATAAAGGTAATTGTGAGAAAAGTCAGACAAAAGCAAGGAACGAAAACCATTTCCAATAAAATGATTGCTGTGTCCAAACTCGACACTTATATATTTATTTGCTTTTATGCCTGTGTATGCTTTAGTATAGAAAAAGTCATAGCCTTTAAATGATTGCACTAATCTACTCTGAAAATCAATTTTAAAACCTTGACCAGGAATTGCCTGATACTCCGAAATCCAGCCTTCTGTAAAAGTATTGAAGTTTCTCTGATTGTCAAGAAGTTGCATATAAAAATAAACATTCTTACCAACATGACCCCTGATGTCTAGTCCCCGGGAGTTTTGAAAAACAGCTCTGTTTTCCGGCAATTCACTTCCTGCCCAAATATTGAGACAAGGGTTTAGGTATAACTGAAAGTCGTCTTTTTCAAATGCCAGAAATTTCCTTTTGATTTAAAAAAATGCCTGATCACTGGCTTTTGAAACAATTCGAATGTTGACAAAAAAACGGAATCATTTTGGCTTGCTCCGGACTGAAAGATCATATCGGGGTAAATGCTGGCTATTCTTTTTAAAATTTGATGTTGTTTATCAGACAAAGTATTATTCTTTCAAACAGAATATAATTGCTTGCCTGCAAAATCAAGATCTGATGGTCCTGCCGATGTTATGCCAAAAGTATCTGTCATTGACAGAATATCCATTCTTTCAAATTCAATATGCTCTGCTGAGCCCCGTGGCAGCTGAACGGATTGTGCATTATTTGCTGTTATTGAAGACAGTAAGCCAAGAATAGAAAGTATGAATATCTCAAACCGGAGTATCATTTGGAAGTAATTAGTTCAAATATTTAGCAACTATTGGCATCCTTCTACCCGGACCAAATGATTTACTGCTTACTCTGAGGATAGGAGCGGACTGATGTCTTTTAAACTCATTGACATTAACGAGTTTCAATATCTTTTTTACGAGCTCTGCATCAAACCCCATTTCAATTATTTCTGAAGGACCTTTTTTCCCTTCTATATATTGAAAGAGAATTTTATCCAGAATTGTGTAATCAGGCAGACTATCTGAATCTTTTTGGTCGGGTCGCAATTCAGCGGATGGCGCTTTATTTATTGTATTTAAAGGTATTTTAATTTCCGACCTGTTGATCCATTTTGCGAGCTCATAAACCTCAGTTTTATAAACATCACCGATAACTGAAATTCCGCCACACATATCTCCATAAAGGGTGCCATATCCGACCGCCAACTCACTCTTATTCGACGTATTGAGCAGAATATGCCCAAACTTGTTGGCATAAGCCATATTAATCAGGCCTCTTATTCTGGCTTGTATATTTTCTTCTGTAATATCGAAAGGAAGATTCGAAAAAACTGGTTTAAGAGAATCATTTACCTGATTATAAATGTTTTCGATTGGAATTATATCATAACTAATTTTCAGATTATCGCAAAGTTCTATACCGTCTGTAACGGAATGATCAGATGAAAATGGTGAAGGCATAAGCAGTCCATGGACATTTTCCGGCCCAAGAGCATTGGCAGCGATGGCAGCTGTCAGTGCGGAATCAATACCGCCGGATATACCAATAACTGCCTTTTTGAGATTTAATTTATGGAAATAGTCTTTAAGGCCAAGTATAAGGGCGTGATAGACGTCTCCAATCTTATCTTTTGGCTGCTCATTTACTTTTCCTCCCTTTTTCACTTCAGTTAAGTTAAAACAGCAAATTTTTTCTTCAAAATAGGGCATTTCCTCATAAACATTACCATCGGGCGACAATACTGCGGACCCACCATCAAAAATGATTTCTGTCTGAGCACCCACATGGTTTACATAGAATAATGGAATTTTGTATCTGTTTACATTGCTTTTCAGTACATGAAGTCTTTCTTTGGAATGATTTGCAGAAAATGGTGAGGCAGAAAGATTAATTATAAAGTCAGGATGCTCATGCATTACTTCGTCCAGGGGGCAAATGGTATAAAGTGGATTATTATTTCCTAGATTCCATAAGTCTTCACAAACAGTCAGCGCAATTTTAACATCTTTGTATGTTATCGTTTGAAAATGTTTTGCCGGTTCAAAGTAGCGATATTCATCAAAAATATCATAAGTTGGTAACAAGGCTTTGTGCTGAACAGCAAGAATTTCTTGATTGGCAATGAAATATGCTGCATTGAATAAATCTTTGCCCTCAGCCATTAAATTTTTCGCCGGGGCCCCTACAGCAATAGCAATGCCATTGCTTTCCAGCGATATTCTGGAAATAGCTTGGTCAGATTTTTTTATAAAATCCTCAAATTCCAGAAAGTCTCCTGAAGGGTAGCCACAGGTTGCCAATTCACCAAAGCAGATAATATCTACATTTTCTGATTTCGCCTGCCTTACAGCTTGAATGATTTTTTCCGTATTATATTCAAAATTTCCAATATGATAATTCTGTTGCGCTATGGCTATTTTCATGCTTCCATATTTTAAAAATATCAAGTCTAATCAATGGGCTTCCAGCCAGTTGTCTCCTGAATCTACAGAAACAAGGATCGGGACCTGTAATCCGGGTATTGCATTTTTCATATGAAAATCAATTAATGTTTTCATTTCTTCCAGCTCTGGTCTGAAAACATCAAAGACGAGTTCATCATGCACCTGCATAATCATCACGGATTTCAGCTGGCGTTTTTTGATTTCCTTATGAATCTGAATCATTGCCAGTTTGATCATGTCAGCAGCTGTGCCCTGAATAGGTGTATTGATGGCCATGCGTTCAGCGTTTGAAGCAGCCAGTCTGTTGCGGGAATTTATATCCCTGAGGTTGCGTCTTCTGCCTAGTAGTGTTTGGACATAGCCATGAGATCTGGCAAATTTCACAATATCTTCCATATAATTTTTAAGACCTTGAAACTCTTTAAAATAATTACTTATCAATTCGGATGCAGCAATTCTTGATATTCCCAATTGTCTGGATAAATTTTGAGCTCCCGCTCCGTAAATGATTGAAAAATTTACAGTTTTTGCATGACGGCGCTGTTCGTCTGTAACATCTTCAATATTGACTTTGTACACTTTTGCTGCAGTTGCCTTATGGAAATCATTGCCGCTGTTAAATGCCTCCAGCATGGATTTATCCTTACTTATTTCTGCAATCAGGCGCAGTTCTATCTGTGAATAGTCGGCAGCTACTATGATGTGGTCAGCGTCCCGCGGTATGAATGCTTTTCGGATTTCTCTGCCGGCTTCATCCCGGATAGGAATATTCTGCAAGTTTGGATTTTCAGAACTGAGTCTTCCCGTGGCTGCCCGCGCCTGATTAAAATTGCTGTGAACTCTGCCAGTTTTTGGATTGATCATCTGAGGCAATGCATCAACATAAGTAGATTTTAGTTTGGTGTATTTTCTGTGTTCAAGAATGGCATCTATAACCGGGTGTTCTCCGGCAAGTTCATTTAGTTTATCCACATCAGTGGAGTATTGACCTGTGCTGGTTTTTTTCCATTTATAAGGTATTTTAAGTCGGTCGAAAAGTACTTCGCCTACTTGTTTGGGTGATGCTATATTGAAGTGGAATCCGGCATTTTTGTAAATTTCCTGTTCTTTTTTTTGAATCAGAATTTCAAGCTCCCGTGAATAATCATTTAAAAACGATGCATTTATATTAACCCCTTCAAATTCCATGTCACAAAGTACATGGATCAAGGGTGCTTCAATATCGTAGTATAAACGGGTTAAATCGTTTTCTTCAAGCATTTTTTCCATTACTGGCTTAAGCTGTAATGTAAAATCGGCATCTTCTCCAGCATACTCCTTGACTTTTACCTTGTCTATATCTCTCATGGAAAGCTGATTTTTACCGCTTTTCCCAATAAGATCTTCGATGGGAATCATCTTGTAATCGAGATAAGTTTCTGCGAGATAGTCGAGTTTATGTCTCAAGTCCGGTTCTACAAGATAATGGGTTATCATGGTATCGAATAAAGTGCCTTGTATGCTTACACCATACCATCTCATGATGGTCATATCAAATTTTATATTTTGACCGATTTTTTTAATTTGGTCACTTTCAAGTATTTCTTTAAAGATTTGCACAATTTGACGAGATTTCTCCTGATTCTCAGGTATTGCAACATAAAAAGCTTCATGGGGAGTAATCGAAAAAACCAATCCAACCAGCTGTGCCCTTTGAGGATCTATCCCTGTTGTTTCCGTATCAAAACTTATTTCTTTGGCTGATTTTAGTTTTTTTGCCAGATTTTCTGCTTCGTTTTCCTGATCAATCAAAATGTATTTATGAGGGGTATTGTCAATGTTTTTTGAAGCTACCGTATATTTTACTTCAGGCTCTGATTGAGGCTGTGAAGTGAACCCACTAACCGGGTCATCAAATAATGAGCCTTGAATTACCTGATTTGAAACTGCTTTATCCTCAGTTTTTGCAGGCTGACTTTGACCAAGAATTTGTTGTGCAAGAGATCTGAATTCCAGTTCCAGAAATACGCTTGTGAGTTCTTCTTTATTGATTGGGTCAATGATATACTTTTCGGCATCAAACTGAATGGGAGCATTTGTATTTATGGTAGCCAGTTTTTTGGATAAAATCGCCTGATCAGCATATTTTTCAATATTTTCCCTGATTTTTCCCTGGAGATTGTCCGTGTTTGCCAGAATATTTTCAAGGCTTCCAAATTCTTTTAAAAGTTTGACTGCGGTTTTAGGTCCAATACCTGGAACTCCAGGAATATTGTCAACACTATCACCTTGCAGACCAAGGACATCTATCACCTGATCTACTCTGTCTATTTCCCAATGATGAAGTATTTCTTTTTCTCCAAGAATTTCAATTCCATTTCCCTGGCGGCTCGGCTTGTACATATAAATATGTGGTGAAACCAATTGTGCATAATCTTTATCAGGTGTTACCATAAATACTTTAAAACCTTCGCTTTCGGCCTGTTTGGCTACGGTGCCAATAACATCATCTGCTTCGTAATTATTTACCATAATTACTGGAATATTAAATGCCTCCACTATACGGTGTATATAAGGCATGGCAATCGAAATGTCTTCAGGCTGTGCATCTCTGTTTGCTTTATAGGCCGGAAAATATTCATGTCTGAAGGTATCTCCGGATGGGTCAAATCCAACAGCTATGTGTGTGGGTTTCTGGTTAACCATGAGATCCCATAATGTTCTTACAAAACCAGTTATTGCAGAAGTATTAATTCCCTTTGAATTGATTAAAGGTCTGCTAATAAAAGCAAAATGTGCTCTGTAAACCAAAGCGTGACCATCCAGTAAAAACAATTTTTTTTCAGACATAATTGATTAGAGTAATATGGAGTAATTATTCATTCAGATTTTGAATAGCATCAAACAGGTTATCCAGAATATCATATGATTTCATTCCTGTTTTTTCTTCATCTGACCCCTGAAAAATCAGACCAAATGGCCATAATTTTTCAGTAAGTGTATATATATCATCAGCATTTTTCCAGTTTATTTCCAGAAAAAATGGTTGCTTTGCTGAAAACTTATTCAGGATATCCCAGGTTTTTTGCGTTATTAAGCTAATTTCGACGGGTAGCGTAATGGCGGGATATTTTTTTCCTGCTGAAGAAAATAAAATTTCTGATGCCCAATAATTATTATTTAAAAAATCAGAATCCTCTGCCAATAAATCTGGTAGTGAAGAGGCAACTCTTACATTTGAAATACCTGTAACCTGTTGCATGGAAAGTATCGTTTCTTCATCTTTGGTAGTACTGAATTCCAACAGATAATCCGGCCCTTCGAGCCATTGGGTCATTTCTTTAATCCGGTCATCATTACAATAATCAATATGCTGAAAATCCCTGCAAAAGCCTATATAGTCAGTACCCCATGATGCGAAATATCGGGCATCCGTAAGATTATTGACATGACTCGCCATAATATGCATCTTAGACATATTTACTACTTTTGTACAAAAGTACGCTATATCGTGATAAAAGGACATTATTTTCAGCAGGTTTACGATGTGACATGCATGATACCCAAGGGAAGAGTTAGTACCTACGGGGCAATTTCTGATTTTTTATCGCTCGGCTCTGCGCGTATGGTTGGATGGGCTTTAAATAATCTAGGAAACCAGCGCGAAGTTGTACCTGCACACAGGGTAGTGAACAGGAAGGGAGAGTTATCAGGCCGGATGTTTTTTCATCCGCCTGAGCTTATGAGTGAATTACTGAAATCAGAAGGCATTGTTGTGATTGATCATCATGTATTGGATTTTGAAAATGTATTCTGGTATCCCCGACAATTGGAATATTAGTAATTTCTTATTGTAGGCCACTGAAATGAACATTGCATTGGCGAAACAAACTTTCCGAAAAAAATTCTGATAATTTTTCATTCAAGGATTAAATATCACTGGAAACAATAATTCAATTTGTAAAATTTATTACAGAAATTGATGAAGTGAATCGCAGATTCAAAATATTGTGCCTAACTTTCACACAAGTTTTTAGAAATAATGCCAAGAGAAGGCAATTTTACCTCAATTTTAAAAAAACAGAAATGGAAAAATTAATTTTATTTTGTGTTATGCTGATGGTCGTTGTTCAATCAAATGCTCAAACTATAACAGGTACTTGGAAAAATATCGACGACAATGATGGCAAAGAAAAATCCATTATTGAAATAACAGAACGAAACGGCAAATTGTACGGAAAGGTAGTTAAACTTCTTGCAGGAGCAACTGCAACGCATTGCACAGAATGTGAGGGTGATCGAAAAAATAAACCAATCACCGGTATGGAAATTTTGTGGGGATTGAAAAAAGATGGAACTGCGTACGTTGACGGAGAAATTCTTGATCCTAAAAGCGGGAAAATCTACGATTGTGATGTTAAGCTCGAGGGCGCTAATAAGCTGAAAGTGAGGGGATATCTTGGTATTTCCTTAATAGGCAGAACCCAGTACTGGTATAGAGTAAAGTAGATATTATTATTTGTAATAAATATCTGAGATTGCGCAATATATTTTGCGATTTTTCGTTTATGATGCATTAAATCACTTTAAAGTTTATTGCATGAAACAACATTACACGCCAGAACAACTAATACCGTTTATTTATCTCGAATTTGATCTTTTTGACAGACTTGAAATTGAATTTGCCTTGGAGGAAGATAGTAAATTGTGTGATGAATATCATCAGCTGACAAGAACGATTGAAACACTTGATGAGTGTCTGATCTCGCCGCCTGCTACTTTGATTGAGAGTATTTTGCAGTACTCCAGATAATACCACTGGAATTTATTAGATGCAAGGAAAACAAGGCTGACCTTTTAGGGGGTTGCAGATAATCTCTAATTACTGTAACCCATCATTTAATTTGATGTAATGAGCGATGCAAAACATTTTATTAAATGCTTTAGAATGAAAAACTCTACTTTCAGAGATCTGTATTATTAATCATTAAAATTGTGCACAATTGCATAATTTTTCTTATCTTTGCAGGCGTTTTTCTATCAAACCATTCTAAATGGAAAAAAAGAAAGTTCTTTTCGTTACACAGGAACTAAATCCCTATACAGATTTAACCGAGATTTCGGATCTGGCCAAGAAAATCACCTCAACTGCAAATGATAAAGGTTTTGAATTTAGGGTGCTAATGCCAAAATTTGGTATAATAAATGAGCGCAGGCACAGATTACATGAGGTGGTACGATTATCGGGAATGAATATTATCGTTGATGATGAGGATTATCCTTTAATCATTAAGGTCGCTTCTATGCCAGGAGCAAGACTTCAGGTATATTTCTTGGACAATGAGGAATTTTTTAAACGAAAGTCGGTTTTCTATGATGATGAGGGAAAGCCATACGAGGATAACCAGGAAAGGCTTGTTTTTTTCTGTAAAGGCGTTATGGAAACAGTCAAGAAATTTGGCTGGGCTCCGGATATCGTTCATTTGCATGGTCAGATGACAAGTCTTATTCCCTTATACATGAAAGAAGCGTATAAAAATGATCCGGTTTTTAAAGGAGCTAAGATAATTTATTCTATGTATGAAAATGATTTAGGAAAGACTTTCCATGATCGTTTTATACAGATAGCTGCTATCAATGACCTGTCACCGGAGAATTTGCAGTTTTTCCAGTATGATGGAAAAATTGACTTAAACAGGGGAGCTGCTTATTACAGTGACGCTTTAGCTGCCGGGAGTTCTTCCTTCAGTGAGTTTGTACTTTCACAAGCTCAGGATAAGAAGGAAAATATCCTTGACTACATGGCAGAGCCTGATGAAGTCGCAAAGTCTTTTGTTGATTTTTATCAGCGTGTTTTAGAAAGTTAAATATCTTTGTATAACAGGAAGCAATGCTGTTTCCAAGATTCCAAAATTATTGCAGATGCAGGTCGCAGGAAGAGTCAGACTATTAGATTTATCTTTGTCATCGATGGTAATATTTTGCCTTGTGATGATGTTTTTAACTTCATGTAAGGATGAAATAATTGTTGGAGGTGGCTTACTGGACGATGAGAAGATATTGGTTGACTACACGGACACCATTGGTCTTACATCAGAGACTGTAATGAGTGAAGCTATAGTGGTTTATGACACTGCAAATACCAGCCGGCGGACATATGTAGTTGGCCAGCTAAAGGATAGCGAGTTTGGGACGCTTACATCTGATCTTGCACTGGGTTTTAACATAAACAATTCTTCTCCTCCGTCTTATCCGATAGGTGATAAACCCCTGAAATTTGATTCCTTGGTATTGGTTCTTACTTTAGATACTCTTGGAACATACGGAAATCCTTCGGGTATTCCTTTTCATTTTCAGGTATATCAGTTGTCTAAACCGCTGCCTTTCGGACGCACCATAAAATCAGATATTTCTCTGGAGATCTCCGGTAATACACTGGCTGATGTAATGAAAAATGTTAGACCCAAGGATTCAACCTCCATTATAAATCATGCTGACGGAAAGGCCATCAAGCTTTTGCCACAGATAAGGATAAAATTAAATGATGAATTTGGGAAGTCGATACTTGAAAATAAGGAAGCTGCCTTAAAAGATTCTGCATTTGTAGCATTTTTGAAAGGTATTTATATGAAGGCAACACCCATGAATCAGTTTGGGACCTTTGGTATTAATTTTTCCACTGCTGCCATGTTTAGTTCCGTAAGTAATAAGCTGGTGATGTATTATACGGAATCTGATACGATAAAGAAATCATATGGTTATTTTATAAATTCAAAAGTAATTAATAAAATAGAGCGAGATATTAATGGTTCAGCCGTTCAGAAACATATAGAATCTCCTGGATTAAGCGGGCAGCAGGTTTATGTGCAAGGACTTGCTGGGCCAAAGGCCAGAATAAAGTTTAAAAACCTGGAGACGCTAAAGGATAAAATTATAAATTATGCTGCCCTGGAGATTACGCTAAAATCAGGTGGTGATGCCTCCGGATTAGTGCCATTACAACAAATCATGGCAGAAAGAAAGGATACTTCGGGATTGTTTTTTTATATCCAGGATGTTGTTCAGACAGCCGAACATTACAAAACTGTTTTTGGCGGTGGACTGACAACAAGAGCCGGAGATCAGATATATAGAATGAATATCACCAATCATTTGCGTAAGGCGCTTACTGATTCTGAATTTATTTCTGATATATATATCAATGGATTTAATGAATCGGAAGAAGTAAAAAGATCAATTTTATTTGGCGCGGATCATCCCGAAAAAAAGATGCGCTTGAAAATAAGTTACACAAAGAAATAAACCCCAAAATTATGTGTGGAATAGTTGCTTACCTAGGTCCTAGAGCAGCACATCCTATTATCCTTGAAGGTCTTAAAAGACTTGAATACAGAGGTTATGATAGTGCAGGGCTGGCAGTTATGGAAGACTCCATAAAAATTATTAAGAAAAAAGGAAAAGTCAATAATCTGGAAGAAGAAGTAAACCAATCCGGATTGACTGGTAATTGTGGAATAGGTCATACCAGATGGGCTACACATGGAAAACCTGATGATATCAATGCACATCCACACAGTTCAGGTAATGGAAGACTTGCATTAATTCATAACGGAATAATTGAGAATTACGCTACAATTAAAAAGGCTTTGCAGGATATTGGTCACGTTTTTATGAGTGAAACCGATACAGAAGCGCTGGTTCATTTGATAGAAGAATACCAAATCAGAGAAGGTCTTGATCTGGAAAGTGCTGTAAGGAAAGCACTCACCAAAGCTGTTGGTGCATATGCTATAGTAGTTATGGACACGCATGAACCGGGTATACTTGTAGGAGCCAGAAAATCCAGCCCCTTGGTTTTTGGTATTGGCAATGAAGAATATTTTCTTGCATCTGATGCTACTCCAATCATTAAATATACTAATAAAGTGGTTTATTTAAATGATGAAGAAGTTATAAAAATAGAAAGTAACGGAAATTATACCATCACTAATCTAAGCAATCAAATTAGGATACCTGATATACTAGAACTTGACTTGAAACTTGAAGAACTTGAAAAGGAAGGGTTTCCGCATTTTATGCTTAAAGAAATATATCAACAGCCAACTACAATAAAAGAAAGTATGCGAGGCCGTGTTAACGCGCAGGAAGGATGGGTACTAGTTGGAGGCATGCAGCAATATATGAACAGAATCATGAACGCAAAACGTATTATTTTTGCGGCATGTGGCACCTCCTGGCATTCAGCACTTGTTGCCGAATACCTTTTTGAAGAATTTGCGAGAATACCGGTTGAAGTGGAGTATGCTTCAGAATTGAGGTATAGAAATCCAATAATTTTCCCGGACGATGTGGTTATTGCACTTTCACAATCAGGTGAGACTGCAGATACACTTGCCGCGCTGGAGATGGCCAATGAAAAAGGTGCTTTAATATATGGTATTGTAAATGTTGTCGGTTCTTCTATTGCAAGAATTACCCATTGCGGGTCTTATATACATGCGGGGCCGGAAATCGGTGTTGCATCAACAAAAGCTTTCACAAGTCAGATTTCAGTGCTGGCAATGATGGCATTGAATCTGGGATATAAAAGAGGCACAATTTCTGAAGATTACTTCAGGCAATTACTTTTTGCCCTCGAGGCGATACCAGATAAAGTACAAAAAGTTTTATTACAGAATGATAAAATCAAGTATATTGCTGCTGAAATAAAAGATGTTTCAAATGCTTTATACCTGGGTCGGGGTTATAATTTTCCGGTCGCACTGGAAGGGGCTTTAAAATTAAAGGAAATTTCTTACATACATGCTGAAGGTTATCCAGCAGCAGAAATGAAGCATGGCCCCATAGCACTAATTGATGAGAATATGCCTGTGATAGTAATCGCTACAAATCAATCAGCATATGAAAAAGTAATTAGTAATATTCAGGAAGTAAAGGCTAGAAAAGCAAAGGTGATATCTGTAGTTACTGAAGGGGAAGAAAGAATTACTGCTATTTCTGATTACACCATTGAAATTCCTGAAACGGAAGAGCCATTAACACCTTTGCTTTCTGTCATTCCATTGCAATTACTGGCATATCATGTAGCTGTTTTAAGGGGTTGCGATGTGGATCAACCCCGAAATCTGGCAAAATCGGTTACGGTAGAATAATTAACGCATAAAATATATCATGTCAAAAACAATGCTCGCCTTAGAATATAACAGTACTCGTGAAGATCTGATATTTCCGGAATATGGCAGATTTATCCAAAAACTGGTACATCATTGCAAATCAATTGAAGACAAAAAAGAGAGACAGGCGGTTGCAGAAACAATCATTGAAATGATGCAACAAATGAATCCTCCTTCAAAGCAAGTTAATGATTACAAAATCAGATTATGGAGACATTTCTTTAAAATGGCTGATTTCGATATAGATGTAGATGTGCCAGGGGGAGAAAAACCCACGGAGGAAAGCACATTACTTGTGCCGGAAAAAGTTCCTTATCTGCAGCATGACTTTAACTGGAGACACTATGGGTACATGACAAGGGTAATGATTAATAAAGCGGTAAATATGGAGGAAGGTGCCATCAAGCAGGGTTATATAGAGGGAATTCTTTCTTATATGAAACTCGCCTACAGGACCTGGAATAAAGAGCATTTTGTCAATGATGAAATTATAAAATCAGACCTTGGAGTATTATCGGAACATAAAATTGCTGTTGATGAAGAGCAAGCCATTGAAAATCTTGTAAAATATACTTCCGGTCATACCGGAGGTTATGGGTCCAACTATAAAAACAGGGGTAATAATCAAAACCGGAATAAAAATAACAGACAAAGGACCGGACAACAACAAGGCAGCAGGCCGGGGTTTAACAAACCGGCACAAAATCAGAATCAGAATACCAAAAAGAAAAAGATGTAAGTTTAGTGAACATCAGGAACTTTGCTGATATTTATGGAGTTTTATAAAAAGTAAAAAGCCAGTAAGGGTTTGTGTCTTGTGGGTATTAAATAGGAGGGAATTGGTCTTTATGTAAAAAGTGGTTGGCCGGATAATGGCAGCGCGATTTATTAGTTAATATTTATAAATAGTTATGCTTACAGGAGTTGTTCAAAATAAATTGTAATGAAGTATATACTTATGGGATTGGGATTGTATTTTCTGTATAAAACATTTTTTCAGAATAATGATCGAGAAGCTTCCCGGAATCATCAGAATTTTAATGGGCCCAACGCTGATAATAGAGGTAATAGTACCAGAGATGGTGAATATGTAGATTATGAAGACCTCACCAACAAGTAACGATTTGTGGATTTCAGAACTTCAAGGACTAGGCCACAGACATAAGCCACTGTATTCCATTATTTTTGAAAATCAGGATTTTCTTATTGTACAGAAAAATAGTGGTCTTGCTGTACAGACCACCGATCACATACAACGGGATCTGGAGACGTTACTCAAGGAAAAGTATGGAGAGGGAATTTTTGTCTTAAACCGAATAGATCAGCCAGTTACTGGGTTAGTCATTTTTGCAAGGAATAAACAATTTGCTGATTTATTTTCGCAATTAATTAAGGACCGCAAAATTAAAAAGGAATATCTTGCTATTGTCAGTGGGCATCCAAAACTTGACGAAAGAGTTTTGGCTAAACACTACATTAAAAAACTACATAATAGATCCATGACCTCTGACGAACCTATGGATTCAAATTACAAAGAGGCAGTTTTATATTATACCCCGCTTCAACATTTTGAACATTATAGTTTGCTACAAATAGAGCTGGTGACAGGAAGATTTCATCAGATAAGAGCACAAATGGCAACATTAGGAATGCCTGTTAAAGGTGATTTAAAGTACGGCTCTAAAAGACCGAACCTTGATAAAAGTATTTGTCTTTTGTCTTACAAACTGGAATTTTCACACCCTGTTAGTGGTGAATTATTTTGTTTTACCTCCGACATTCCGGATAATGATGTATTATGGCAATTGATAAATCAGGAGCTTTTGACCAAAAATTACAGTTCCAAAACGATAGGGCAATGATCTGAACCCATTATATGGTCCAGAATTTCTGTATCTTTTATTTTTTGTCTTTCATCAACTAAAAAATAATCAAGTCTCCACCCAAGATTTTTAGCTCTGGCACCAAATCTTGCACTCCAGAAGGAGTATTTTACTGTCGATGGATATAGATTTCTGAAAGCATCATAAAACCCTTTGCTTAGCAACAATGACATACCATCGATTTCTGTTTGGGTATAACCTGATGTTTTGTTGTAATTTTCTTTTGGACGGGCGAGGTCAATTGGCTGATGTGCTACATTAAAATCTCCGGTGACAATTACTTTTTTCTTTTCTCTTAACCTGTAAATAAATGATGCAAACTCATTGTCCCAGATTTCACGGTAAGAAAGTCTTTTCATACCATCCCCGCTATTAGGAACATACACATTAACCATGTAAAATTCTGAAAATTCTGCTGTTATTAAACGTCCTTCTTCATCATGTTCTGAATGTCCCAGCCCCATGGTTACACTAATAGGTTTTTCCCGAGAAATAATGCAGACGCCTGAATATCCTTTTTTTTCAGCCGAATTGCATACAATATGCCAGTCCTTTATTGGCGTAAGTGCCTCAAAAACCTGATCATCCTGTGCTTTGGTTTCTTGCAGACATACTATATCAGCATTAAAATCCTTAAACACTTCGAAAAAGTTCTTTTGCGATACAGCTCGTATACCATTGACGTTCCAGGAAACTATTTTCATTTGGTTTTAAATTTAGTAAGGTGTGGCGTGAAATTTAAATTAATATAGGATGAATGTAAAAAAAGCACTTAGTAAAATAAAAGTTATAGCATCATTGTTTAATTTATAGTCCTAAATAATGATGGATTCTTTATACTGGCATAATTTATCCCTAATTTTAGGTAAAATTTTTCATATGATTAGTTTTCTTGATATGAATAGCTTAAAATATTGCGTTATTCATAAAATAGGTGGTGGAGAAGAAGATAAGGTCATTTTTTCTCCTGAAAATTTTTTTCCTGAGAATGAAGTGCTTAAAAAATCCTTGCAAAATTATTTCCTGTCTATTTTTAAAGAGCCGGAATTTTTCAGATTTAGAGAAGTAGGCGGATCTATGGAATTAAATCCTGTCTTTCATTTGTCCTCTGGTGTGTTTGAAACTCCGGAGAATTTTTATGACACGACAAAGACTTTGGTTAATCATTTACAGGCTAAATCTTCACATCATTTGATAAAAGGTGGGGAAGTGATTTGTTTTTACCTGAAAGATGTTATAGTGGAAGACGAAGCTGCAGATGCATTCGGATTGATAAAGCTTGAAGAACATGAATCTTTTTTAAAAATAATCCAGGATGATAATGGAAGGTTTCAACCCATAATTGACAGTGGATTTCAACTATCAAAGCCGGATAAAGCATACATTGTATTTAATACGGAACGGGACCTTGGATTTAAAATTCTTCAAATTAATCATGTAGCAAAGTCAAAGGAAGCGGTGTACTGGACAGAGTCTTTTTTGGCTATCGAACCAAGAAATGATCATTACTTTCAGACAAAGAATTATTTGCAGCTAACCCATGATTTTATAAAAGAACGCTATAATAAAGGCTCTGAACAGGACAAATCATTAAAATCTGAAGCTTTGAATAATACAAAAAGCTATTTTAAACTGGCCGACAGCTTTGATGAATTAACTTTTACGGAGCAGGTCTTTAAAGATGAGAATGTAATTTCGTCATTTCAAAACTACAAACAAGCCTATGAAGAACAGACCAGGATTGAATTTTCGGATCATTTTGAGATTTCTTCACAAGCTGTAAAAAAACAGAGCAGGTTTTTTAAATCTGTACTTAAGTTAGACAAAAACTTCCATATTTATATTCATGGAAACCGGGAAATGATAGATAAAGGAATAGATGAAAATGGTCGTAAATACTATATTCTGTATTATAATGAAGAAAGTTAAAATTGCAGAGCTTCTGCTAATTGTGCTGCATGTTCATCTGTTTTTACTTTATCCAGAATATGAGTAATATTTAGGTTTTCGTCAGTTACAACAGTGGTGCGATATACTCCTATAACATCTTTACCCATAAATTTTTTAGGACCATAAAGTCCAAACGAATCAATAATTTCTCTGTTTGGGTCCGCAATAAGTGAAAATTGAAATTCATATTTTTCTATGAATTTTTTATGTTTTTTTTCTGTATCAGGACTTATACCAAATATAGTGAATCCGTTTTTTTTAAACATATTATAATTGTCTCTGAGATTACATGCCTCTTTCGTGCAACCAGGACTGTCATCTTTTGGATAAAAAAATAAAATAAGTTTTTTGCCTTTCAGGTTTTCCGTTGTAATTATATTTCCATCCTGATCTGTACTCTTAAATGCAGGAATTTGGTCTCCAATTTTTATTTTCATGAGGATTTTTATTATGTGATAAGGATATTCGTAAAATTAATGTTCCGTCCAAACAAAACAATATCATTTTGGTTTGGTAAAACAATAAATATCTGGATTTTATGTTGAAAAGGTTTTATTTATTAATGGTACTATTATTTTTCACTTGTACTTTTTCTGTATTAAAGGCCCAATTAAAAATTATTGTCAGTGATCAAGCGACCAATTTTTTACCTGATGTTCATGTCCAGATATTAAAGAACAATCAGCAGATTGCAGAAGGAATTACTGATGTAAGTGGTCAGGTAGCATTTTTTCTTCCTCAAGGAAATTATGAATTAGTCGTATTTAAAGATTTATATTTTCTAAAAAGATGTTCAATTATTTACAGTAACCAAGTCAATACTTTCGAGTTGATTGTTTCAAGCGTCGGCTCTGTATTGCTTGACTCTATAGTTTTCTCTGGCTCGGGAGAGGTAGCAGGATTCAATGGTAATATTGAAGCTGGCAGGTTACAATACAGGACAATGACCGCTTCATTTCAGGACCCTTCAAGAATTTTGATTCACTTTCCTGGCTATACAACAGATAATGATGGAACGAATAGTTTTACTTTCCGAGGCATGCCATCCTATGGACAGACCTGGATGATCGACAATGTAGAGATTGTGAATCCAAATCATTTAACAACTGCCGGCAACAGAGGCGATGCGCTAAGTTTAAATTCCGGGGGCGTCAATTCAATTTCCGGTTCCGTTATTGGGGCCTACTCCTTTATTTCCAGTCCTGCATCCGCCATGTATGACAATGTAATGGGAGGTGTATCGAATATCAAACTCTCTCAAAATATACGAAATTTTGCAGATTTTAATTTAGTAGGCTTTGAAGCAGGTTTAGGGAGTACGTTTAAGAACAGGCAGTATTATGCCACATACCGATATAGCTTTGTTGGGCTTCTGGAGCGATTGGGAATTTCATTTGGTAATGAATCTATACAATACAGTGATTTTACGATTCACGGAGAGCTTTTTAAAAGCAAAAGGACATTATTGAAATCATATTTTATATATGGAAATAGTTCAAACATTCATAAAGCAAAGATAGACACAGATTCTAAGGAAAGTATTAAAGACTTTAAGGATATTAATTATAAAGCCAATATGGCTATTGGAGGAATTTCATTTGCATTTAGACAAAATAATGAACAGAACTGGAATATAAATTTAGCTGTTTCGCAAAGAATTGATAATAATCAGGAGTCAATTAATCGAAGTTATTCAGAATTGTTTCCAATATTGGGAAAGGAGCGGGAATTTATAAGCCGCCTTATTTCATTACATGCTTTTCATGATTTGACTGCGAACAAGTTTAATTTGAAAACCGGAATCAGGCATACCTATTCTTTTATAAAAGGTTTCTTGGATGGGCTAGAAGACAACAACCATTTTTACAGAACATATCCCTATTCGGTGCTGACTTACAATATTGCGGAAAAACTAATTGCAGAAGCTGGCATTGGCTCTCAATTAACCAATTTACGAGCCCAATCCCGAGTAAATCTGAATCTTTTTGGTGGGCTAAAATGGGAAGTTTTGAATATTTTGTATGCAGAATTGAAGTACAGACGTGCTGATTTTGGAGTATTTGGTACTTTAACTCAAGTACCTATGACTGCTAAAGGAGATCATATCCAGATAGGGGCAGGATTAAAGAATGCTAAATTTCATATCAGGAGTTCATTGTTTGCGCACATTTTTACAGGTATTCCTGTTGGAAGGTCACCGGAAGCATCAGGGCTTTTTAGTGGTTTTCATGGCATTGATTTTGGGACTGACGCTGAAATAAACCCAGCTGATATTTTTTATAACGGAAAAGCCAGAGTATATGGCATGGATATTTTTGGAAATGTAAAGCAAAGCTGGAATAAAAACAACCTGGAGGTGATAAGTAGTATGTCTCTTTTTTCCAGTAAATATAAAAACCCGGGAGTTAACTGGGATAATTCAAGGAACAATGTAGGGTATATAATGCACACTGCTGTTTATTACAGCCTGTTGTCAAAAAATAACAAAAAATGGATTGCAGGTGTTTCATGGCATCATCGGGGTGGTCAGAGGGATCCTGAAATAAGGCCTGATCCTGTCCTGGATGAAAGTATTTACATTGCAGATAGCCCTTTTAGCTACGTATATAGCCCATACAAAAGGATTGATATAAGGCTGGTGTATTCAAAATCAAGTGCAAAAGGGATAACGCACAGATTTTCTTTGGATTTACAGAATATTGCAGGAATTCAGAACGATGGTTTAAGATATTATGATCCGTATTTAAATACAATCGTGAATCAGAAGCAGTTAGGACTAATACCGGTATTAGGTTATCGCATTGAATTCTAATAAAAGGCCAAAATAAATTATCTTTAAGACCACTACATTGGCATTATCTTAAGATCTCAATTTTTTTGGTAATTATACCGACAGTGGTGGTAACTTTCAGAACATATATTCCTGCAGGCAATGTAGCTGTATTGATTTCGGCTGATTGCTGCTTCCAGGAAGGAGTGCTAATTAAAAGCTGACCACAGAGATCATATAATTTGTATTCTTCGATGGTATTCTTTCCATTAAAATGCAATCTAACGTATTCTGATGCTGGATTTGGCATGACAAGAAGTTTATCTTCCCGAGGTTCAGGCACAATCTGTTTTTTATTAATCCGGATATTTTGATAGGCATCCGGTATCATAAATACCTCACCATCAGGTGTTTCCATTTGTATTTCGGAGGCGACTATGGTAGTCTCCAGGTATTCTGGTCTTTCTTCACCGGTTTTGAATCCGTCAACTTCATCTACTACAATGTACACAACTTTTCCAATAACACCCTGACCGCTTGCCGGATTGATACCACTTCTGGATACACCTGCATGAACTTCACCTGCTCTTGGCTGGAGCATGAGTTGTAATAAAGGATTCTGGTCTCCCAGCCAGCTTTCATTGTAAAATTCTCCTTCAAAACTACTGCTGTCAATTATTGCAGGATTGATATTTAATTTGAAGCTCAGACCCTGAACTTGCTTGGCAGCGACTAGACTATTCCCAACACTTATTTCCAGTACTAATAAATCTCCTGAATCAAGGGAAGTCTGATTAGGAATTAATCTGAAAGGATATTCCTTAACTGCGAGAATTTCTGTTGGTATCAGATTACTGATCTTTCCATAATTATCATAAATGCCTTGTAAATCAGAATGGTGCAGAATTCCGTCACCATCTGCATCAGCATGTTTTATATCCTGACCATTTGGCTGACTTATCCCCCAGTTTTCTGCTTTGAGACCTTTTCGGTACGTTAAAACGGAATCCTGCCTGTCAGGACCTGATAAGCTGATATACCTGCCTAATGCTATGACATCAGTAACTGAAACTCTTCCGTCTCCATTAAGATCTCCCTGCCATATACAATCTTTCCCAATGCAGCCGCAAGAATCATTTGTGGCATCATGAATAGTAACATATAGCTTGTAGATTCGGCATTGTCCGCCATTTATACAATATCTCACCTGAAATTCATCAGTGACATTATATACATTGGGATAAGGCGTATAAATCAAAATTGCTTTCGAAGAAAGCGTATCGCATTCAACTTCAGCTGAATCACCCACATGATAAATTTCAAGAATTCCGTATTCAGGGCTTATAAGTTCTTCAAAGGTATAGCCATTGATAGGCATATCATACTGAAATGCCAGAGGAGTATATTTATCTGTGTCAAAGGCATATGTTACATCCTGCCGTGGTTGCATATTTCCTACATAAACAGATATTTTTGCAGTTGCGTTATGGCTTCCATAATTCACTCTGTAGTAGAATTCTTTAGTCCCCGTAAAATTTTGAGGCGGATTGTATGTAAAAATGCCATTACCGTTGTAATTCAATTGTGTTGAAAATGCATCAATTGGATAATCCCAGGACAAATCATTCTGGAAAACATTAAACTGTACGGAGGCATTTCTCGGTGTATAAACAATGTCATTTCTGACGCTTGGGGCCCCCGGAACATTTTCAAATACCCTTAGGATACATAATATTTCAGAACCATTGCTATGAGTAAGCCATATGCTATCAGTACCTGAAGATAAATTGTCAGGGATGTATTCCCAGATACCAGGGGTAATGGAATTTAGTTGCCCGTGATTCAGGGCGGTATAATCTGCTTCAAAACCTTCAAATGGACCTGTCAGGGTTTGTTTTGATGAATTTGAAATGATGTAAATCAGGGTGTCATTTATAATGGATGTATCCTGAAGATACACGACACTGACAATACCCTGGGCTATAGCTCCTTCAGAATCTTTAACGCCATAACTTATAAAGTCATTTTTTCTTTCGGCATTGGTTACATAGAGAATAACAGAATCCTGGATCTCTGCATCCCCATGTATAACATTTCCAATAGATTCCAGGTGTACACTTCCTGTAGTTGAGAAATCATTTATCAAAGGGAAAACCTGTATGGTGTCAGGCGAATTTAAAGGTACAATGACATAATCTTTTGCCGCGTTGACTATGGATTGATGGTAATTAACATGATATGCCGTCCATCTTCTGGTTATAGCAGGAGGATTAATGGATGCTGAAGTTTCTACCACACCCATACCGCTTCCAATAAAATTCTGAGGAGGAGTGATTATTATTTCGTAGCTATTATTTCCTAAGCTTGTTTGCTGAATATTACCGTTTTCACCCCCGCTGAATGTAACATGAATTACCGGCTCAGATGAACTGACAATAGTGTCTTTATATATGCTGTTTTTGACCAGACTCAAATGAATTTCTGAAGGCTGGGATTGTCCTGTAGCAATGCCAGAAAAGACAATAAATACAAAAAATATAGAGCAAATATTTTGAACCATAGGTGACTGACACTTAAAGATTTTCCGGAATCTTCTTATAAACTCGCAAGTTAAAAAATATAATCCAGAATTACCACAAAAATATAGTATGAAATTAAATATATTTTTAAAAAATATGTTATTAACATATTATCAATAAACTATATGTCTAAAATGCTGCATAATAACCTATTATTTATTTAAATTTCGTCTAATTTAACATGAAATCGAAAATTTAATTTCACTTTAAATTGAATTGACGGGGTTAGTCATTATCTTATTGTTTTTGCTATTTAAATTAAAAAACTTAATAATATTTTTTGGCCTGAAATGAGCATGAGGCGGTCACTCAAAAAACCATGATTATTTTACGCATCAAAGATTCCATATGGCCCTGATAATCAGTCACTCAGAGAGTGAAAAACTAAAAATAAACATATGAAAAATACATGCGTTTTATTATTATTTCTGTTTCCTGTAATATTGAATAAGGTATCCTCAACTCCTGTACGTTTCCCAAAATGACTGATTGCAGGCTGTCTTTACGAATAATGCTGCTCACAGAAATTCTTTCTGAACAAGCCTTAGTTTCTGCTTTTTTACTATTAATTAAGCATGTATTCTTCGCAAATCATTTATATCTTTATGTTGCCGGATGGTGAGTATTTATGTATCAAACTGATATACAATTATATATATAATGAAGGATAGGAAATTATATACTATTCTGGAAAACTTAAGTCAGGATGAACTGGATGATTTTCGGTTGTATGTTATTTCTCCGTACAATAATAGCCATCTTCAGATTTCTAAGCTCGTGGAAACGGTCGTTGATTTTCACAAATCTAATAAACCTGCTTCATGGCCTGATGACAATTTTTTATGGGAGTTTATTTCTAATGGTGATATCTTTAATGCTACAAGATTAAACCGGGTCTTTGCACACGCAACGGCACTGTTGGAGAGTTTTTTGGCAGGTTTAGAACTGCAGTCGGATCTTTTTGCAATTTCAATGAAACGGGCAGAAATTTCGGGTGAAATGGGAGTAAAAACATTATTCCGCCAAAGTGTCAAGGATGCAAATAAAGCGCTGAAGAGCTTTTATACCCAAGATGCTGAGAGGTTTCACGCGACCTACAGGTTATCTATTGTTGAAACACGCGAAAGCCTTAAGCCTGATATGCTTGCGCTGGAGACATTTTATCTGGTCGAGAAACTAAAACTGTTTAATACGCTTGCAAGCTGGAAGAAGATGTACAATCTCCATATTGATCTCGATCACATGGATATGGTGTTCAGTTCATCCCTTGATGAAAAATACAGGCAGACTCCTGCAGTGGATATATATCATAAAATGACTCAAACATTTCTTGAAGAAAATGTTGGTGAGCATTATTTCCAGCTCAGAAAACTGATGAAAAACTATATTCATTTATTTCCCAAGCAAGAGCAGAGCGCCATTTACACTACCGCTATATCCTATTGTATCAATAAAATCAATAAGTCACAAATGGATTTTTCCAGAGAAACTTTTGAGGTGTACAGAGAAGCAGTAGAAAAAGGATTTACCTTAAGTGAAAACGAAGTCTCTGCATCAGACTTCAGAAATATTGTAGTTGTAGCTCTAAGAGTAAATGAAATTGAGTGGGCATCTTTATTTATAGAAAAATATTCAGGCTATTTACAACCCAAATTCAGGCATAATGCGGTTCAATTCAGTCTTGCAAGAGTTGAAATGTACCGAAAGAACTATAAAAAGGTTCTGGATCATCTTATGGTAATTACTTTTGAAGATGTATGGTACAATCTAGGCGTTAAAACCATGCAACTGGCTGCATATTACGAACTGGAGGAGTATGATGCTCTTGAATCGTTGTTGAATGCCTTTAAAATGTTTATTAACAGGGAAAAGTCCTTAACTAAAGACAGAAAATCAACTTATTTATTGCTGATAAAATTTACCCAGAAGCTGATGCGATTGATGCCTGGAGAATCACAGAAGATTCAAAAATTGAAACAGGAAATATCTGAAACTAAAGGTGTTGTTTCGAAAGCATGGTTGCTTGAAAAAATTTCGGAATTTGAAAGGGTTAAAAGGTAGATCAGGAAATAGATTTCAAAATGTTTTTAGCTTTTTTACTTCCTTTCGACGCAGCATCTTTAATATCCTTTACATAACCACTTTTACCGGTCTTTAATTTGGCTATTCCCCGTTGTGCAATAATATCACTTTCTTTGATGCCGTCATTTATTTCCGTAAATGCTGCAGCCTTTTCAAGTGACTGCAAAGCATCTGCAAACAACTCCTGTTCCATTAAGATAACTCCATACATATAGTGAGCCCATCTTTGCCAATAACTATTTGGGTCCTGGCTATCAAATTTTCTGTTGGTATATAGTTTCAGATCGAACGCAGCTTTATCCCATTCTTTTTTAATCATGTGACATTCTGCTTTCAATTTTCTGGATTTCCAGTATAAAGTTTGCAACGCAATTGATTTTTTTAAGGCTTCTTCCAGGTTTTTTATTGCCTCATCATATTCCTCTCTGATCATATGAATTTTTGCTATACCATAATAAGCAGTAGGAATATTTGGATCAATGGTGATGCACTTTTTGTAGTCGCGGAGGGCGTCATGGTAGTTTTTCATCAGGAAATTTACTTTAGCCCTTCGCTCATATGCTTGAGCATGACGGTCAAATTTCTCTATAGCCAGGCTTAATGCCTGAATGGCTTCTTCTTCTTTGCCTTTGACTTTTACCAGCTTCCTGCCTTTAACAAACGACTGAACAGCACCTTTATCGCTGTCTGGTTCAAGGGTCTCGAAAGCTATAACTTCTCCTTCCCTGATCAACCAGGCCCTGACAGATCCTGCTACTGCAAATTGAGCGCAGTATCCCAGAAGTGAAGTGGTTACTCTAAATGCTTTATCTGTAATATGGTGCACATAACGGGGAATTTCAAGTGCAAATTCATCTTCCTTGAAAATATCTTCAAATTTAAACAGGACGTCAGTTTTGTAATAAGTCTCTATCCTTTGTAAAAACATTTTAGTTACTTTCTCATAACTCTTTTGATTGCCAAACTCCAATCTCCCCTGTATTATCGTCTTAAGTAACATGCTCTACCCCGTTATCTAATAAACTATAGAAAAAACTGTTCCAAATTGATCACTTTTCAAAAAAAAATAAAAAATAATTTTTTTATCCTGATCAACCATTGAATTCCTGTTATTCCTGATATGCTGAATTATCAAAAAGCAGGGCATTAAATATTCATTTTTATTAAATTCATTTTATCTGTTGATGTTCATTTTCAATCAAAGTGCGGAAAAATCTTTCTTTATTCTGATATGATTCAGGAAACTACAAATCAATAAATTAAATCCAAAACCTGCTCAAAAAGTTCCTTCGACATGTCAACAAAAAAATTGTACTTTTACCAATAGAAAAATCAGGGTTAAATTTCTATCAAAATGAGTATAAAAACTGAAGCCATTAAGCTTTTTGCCGCTCATACAAGGCGAAGTATTGATCGTTGGCGAAAGACTGCAGTGGAAGATCAGCTTCATATCATGAACCAATTAGTTGCAAAAGCTAAATATACCCGATTTGGCCAGGATCATGATTTCTCATCTATCAGAACATATGAAGATTTTAAAAATCAGGTGCCCATTCGCGATTATGAGGCAATACGTCCCTATATCAATAATATTCTTGATGGGGAAAAAAATGTGCTTTGGCCTGGCAGACCCAGATATTTTGCTAAAACCTCTGGTACTACAAGTGGTGTAAAATATATTCCACTTACCGATGACAGCATGCCCAATCACATTGTAACTGCCCGAAATGCTATGATGAACTATATCGATCTGGCAAAAAAAGCAGATATATTTAAAGGGAAAGTAATATTTTTATCCGGATCTCCTGAGCTGGAAATTAAATCAGGAATCCCCACAGGAAGACTCTCCGGCATTGTAAATCATGAGATTCCCTCCTGGGTGAAAACAAATCAATTACCATCTTATTCGACAAATATTATTGAGGATTGGGAAGAAAAACTCGAAAAAATTGTAGAGGAGACTTTACATCAGGATATGCGGTTAATCAGCGGAATTCCACCCTGGGTGCAGATGTATTATGAACGAATACTGGAGAAAAGTGGTAAAAACAATATCAGGGAGGTGTTTCCAAATTATAGCCTCTTTATGTATGGGGGTGTAAATTTCCAGCCATACAGGGCTACTTTGGAGAATTTAACCGGTGGTCCCGTTGATAGTATTGAAACTTTCCCGGCTTCGGAGGGATTTATTGCTTTTCAGGATAACCTTGATTCAAGTGGTTTGTTGCTCAATACCAGATCAGGGATATTTTTTGAATTCATACCTGTTGAGGAGATTGGGAACAAAAATCCGGCAAGATATTGTTTGTCGGAAGTAGAAACTGGTAAGGACTATGCATTGATTATCAATAATAATGCAGGTCTGTGGGGATATAGTATTGGCGATTGCGTAAGGTTTGTCACTGTCGACCCATATCGGTTGATTGTAAGTGGCAGAGTGAGTCATTATATTTCTGCTTTTGGGGAGCATGTAATCGGTAAAGAGGTTGAGGAAGCTCTTTTACAGACGATAAGCGGTACATCAATAAAAGTTGTAGAATTTACAGTCGCTCCTCAGGTAAATCCACCTCAGGGGGGGCAGCCATATCACGAGTGGTTTATTGAGTTTGATCAGGTGCCTGAACGTGTAGAAGATCTTGAAGATCAGCTTGATGCACAAATGTGCAGGCAGAATATTTATTATGAAGATCTTATTAGAGGTAATATTTTAAGGAAAATAAAGATAACGCCGCTTCAAAAAGATGCATTTCGCCAATACATGAAATCGTTAGGAAAACTTGGAGGTCAAAATAAAGTTCCGAGGTTGGCTAACGACAGAAAAATTGCGGACATCCTAACGGATTTTAGACTGGACTAATCAAAGAGGTTTTGAAATCTCTATCTGAAACCGGAGGGCTTCCGGTCTGCAAAATTCAGCAAATTTATCCGCTTGCTTCCAGAATACAAAAGGTAAATGTCTGAACAGATAATGTGACCTCAGTTTTAAAAGGAATTTATTCATAAATTTTTTCATTGTATATTCAGCACCATCAGGTATTAGATGAGGAATATTTTTTTCATGGAAGGAATGTAAATGCGCATGTCTAGGTGTAGCTTTGTTACAATGGATACAAAGTGAAAATTCAATTTTTTCATTATATGGTGTTGTGATAATAATTCTGCCTCCAGGCTTCAAGGCTTCGTAAAGCCGCTTGATAAATAGTGCAGGATCCACTACATGTTCCATGATTTCTGCAGCAATCACCGCATCAACACTATTTGGTCTGAATGGCAGAGCAAGACCATCTGCTACCAGCCCAAGATGGTTTGAATGACTATATTTTCTGACAGCTTTTAAAGGGTTTAGGATAGAAATATCCATTGAAATCACTACATGATTTTTTGGAATTAAGTTTTTTGCAACCCACCCATTTCCACATCCAACGTCCAGTATTATTTCTGCCTGAGGGGGTATTCGCCGCAAAATAGACTGGTGAAGCATATCTTGTTCAAAATTTGTAACAGCTTCCTCATATGACTTTGAATAATCGAAATATTCCGCATCTTTTTGGTAGTGGTCATGATACTTAAAATCCTGAAAAGTATCTGAAATATTGGGTTGAATTTGGGATTTTGTGGCTATAAGTAAAGGAATATCTTCATTAAAAATATATTGATGACCAGTTTTACTTATAATATATTCATTTTCCAAATTTAGCTTACTACCATCCACTGGATCTGCCAGTAAATGCATATATTTTCTCCACATTTGTTGATCTGAGTACAAAATTCAGTATGATATAAATTATTACAAAACTTTCAATATAATAACAAAGGTAAATTTGTCAATCGATAAATTCTAGACAATTTTTGATAAAGCAATTCTTGTCTTCGAAAAAGGCTTTAAATGATTACTTTTGTTTTTTAATTCCATAAAACTTCAGTTTCCAAATACATTATGAATCAGCAACTGGCGGCTTTTGTTACATCTTTTATAGTTACATTTGCGGTAATACCAGTTATTATATATTTAGCTTTTAAGTTTAATATTGTTGATCATCCCAGTGCAAGAAGTTCACATTCCAAAAGTACTCCATCCCTTGGAGGAATTGCCATTTTTGCAGGTATCGTTTTTTCCATAGTTTTATGGACTCCTGAAAATTTGTATGCCAATTTAAAATATTTACTTTTTTCATTATTCATCATCTTTCTGATTGGTGCCAAGGACGATATTGATCCTGTAAAGCCCTGGCTAAAGATAGTTGGAGAAATTATAGCATCTGCCGTAGTGGTTTTGCTGGCAGAAGTAAAGATTACGAGTTTTTACGAAGTCCTTGAAATAGGCAGCATTACTGAA
>Ga0172372_10001158_pt1 | contig 40890 bp, 34 predicted proteins | sample LakKiv5m_2_FD_114544 | JGI IMG/M metagenome (GOLD analysis project Ga0172372, IMG submission 114544) | Freshwater microbial communities from Kabuno Bay, South-Kivu, Congo - kab_092012_9.5m | ecosystem: Environmental > Aquatic > Freshwater > Lake | place: Democratic Republic of the Congo...
CGACTGCTACGATTGGAGAGGGTAGCGGACGAGGTGACGAGGCAGTGGTTGAACCCAGCCTCCTGACGTCGACTGCTACGATTGGAGAGGGTAGCGGACGAGGTGACGAGGCAGTGGTTGAACACAGCCTCCTGACGTCGACTGCTACGATTGGGTCATGGGGAATTGTTCACCATTTGTGCCGGGAACAGGTCGTAGAACGGGCTGACGTTCGGCACCGCACGCACAATCGTCATCAGGTCGCGCGACAGTTGGTCCACCGCTCCATTGCCGATGTTGGCCACCACCGCGACGGTCAGGCGGTCCGGAGTCGTGGAACGGATCAACTGGGCGGACCCATACCCGATGTCGCCGTTCTTCGAGACCCAGGAGCTGGTGGTGGAGAGGGAATCCCATCCGATGGCCTGCGAGGTGGAAACCGCGGGGAAGGCGACCTGTTCGAGTTCGTTGAAGCGCTCCGCGGGGAGGATGTCCGGATGGTTCGGCAGGCCATCCATCGCGGCCATGAGACGGACGAGATCGGCTGCTGAGGCGGTCCAGGATCCGGCCGCACCATCCGCGGCATTGGCGTAGATGGCGTCACCGTAGGGGGGAGGGCCGACGATGCCGTCGATGCGGGATCGGATCCACGGGTTGCCCGAGGCGTAGTTGTGATAGCGTCGCGCATCGCGCCAGGTTTCATCGGACTCCTCGACGCGCATGAGTCGGGCGTGGGGAACACCCGCGGGGATGAGGATGTTCGACATCATCCAGCTCTCGAAGTTCTGTCCGGCGACCTCCTCGATGAGGACGCCGATCTGCTTGAACGAAGGGTTGGAATAGCGACGCAGGCTGGCGACGCCGTTGGTGAGGAGCGATTGGGTGGCGAAGAACCAGCGCACCTGTTGCTGGGGTGTGAGCTGGGTGTAGTCGCCGCCCGCGTAGGCGTTGGCGGCACCGACGTCGTCGTTGGTGTTGCTGAGGGCAGCCGTGTGGCTGAGCAGGTGGCGGACGGTGATGTTGGAGAGCGTGGTCAGGAAATTGTTGCTCCCGAAGTTCTGGTGGATGTTGTTGGAGATGCCTTGGTTGACCCCGGCCCAGAACCAGGATTTTCCGAGTCGGTTGGGCGCGTAGGCCCAGTCATCGAGGCTGACGATCTTCTTCTGGTCGATGAGTTTCTCGATGCCGATCGTGGCAAGGACCTTGGAGACGCTGCCGATGCACGCCCGGTGGTAGGGCTGCATGGGCTGGAGGAGTTCGACGTTCGCGTAGCCGTAACCCTTGTTGAAGATGAGCCGCCCGTTGCGGCTGATGGCGACGGTCATTCCTGGAACGTTGAACCGTCGCAGCCGTTCCGAGATGAGAAGGTCGAGGTTGGTGGAGGCCATCAGGGACGGGGCCGCCTGGCCGCGGATGGGGCCGTTGAGGAGATAAGGCTGGAAGAGGTAGCAACCGTTGTCGCCGAGGGATCCGTTGGACGAGGCAAGCCGCATGTTGGGGGAGGCGGGTACCTGCCGAACCTCCCGGGTGCTGTTGGCCTCGCCCTGGAGGCCGGCGATCATCCAGCAGTTGGTGTTGCCGCCGGAGGTGGTGTCCATGTCCATGAGCAGGACCCGATTCGAGGTCTCCTCGAGGACGACAGCGGTCGTAGTCTTGCCATGGATGTCCTTGGCGTGGCGAAAGAGGATCCAGACCTGACGCTTTGGAACGGAGCCGTGGATCGTCGCCCAGACGCCATCGGTGGAGTCCTGGGGAATGTATCTCCCCGCGAATCCGAAGATGGTGTTGTCGACTGTGAAACCGCGGTTCCAGAGGGGAACGGTGTCGCTGGTGCGGTTGGTCCGCTGGGTCTGGAGGAATTCAAAGTAGGCGAGCCCTTCGCGGCCGTTGACGATGTTGGTCGAGAAGCTCACGAGCCCGTTCTTGCTGACCCGGAACTGTTGGTAGGGCCTTCCAAAGAAACGGAACGTGAAGGGCAGGTTCACCGGGCCGGACCAGCGGTTCGACGGCGTGTTCCCGGAGTCGCCCGCCAGCAGACGCGTTGCGAAGTCGTTCTGGGCATCGGTGAGGATGCGCGCCGGGTTGATGCCCGGATTGGCATAGGCCGCGAGCAGGCCGACCTCCTTGTAAGCGATTTCACCCTGGGGGGATGTCTTCACCCCGCCCAACGTCGGCGGTCGATAGAATCGCGATCCGCCCTCGTCGGCGGCTGCGATGAACGCGTCGGGACCCATGGGTTCCCAGTCGCCATCGAGGTTGGCGGATGTCTCGAGGCCGGCCAGGCCGATCGGGGCGACCGAGATGGCAGGTCGGGCGGGGCCGCCGGTGGGATCCATGAGGGTGGTCGACCGGATGTCGAGGCGGGCGAGCGTGACATTCACCATGAAGACGCAGGTGGTCCGGTTGCCGCACGCATCGGTGGCCTGGCACGTGACGCGTGATTCGCCGATCGGGAAGCGGCTTCCCGAAGGCGGATCATAGCTGACCTGGACGTTGTCGTCGGCATCGTCCCGGACTTCGGGGAGCGGGTATTCAACCTGGGTTCCCGCAGCATCGGTGGCGAACACGTTAAGGTCTGGGGGGCATGCGAGGACAGGTGAAGTGGTGTCCTCGACGACCTCGATGACGAAGGTGCGCGTGGCGCGCTCGCCGCATTCGGTGGCGACGCTGCATGTCACGACGTTGCGGCCGATGGGCAGGATCGATCCCGAGGGGGATCACAGACGACCCGTGCCGGTGTCTGGCAGGCGGTACGGAGGAGGGGAGTCGGATAATGGACGGCGATCTCCTTGACGCCGCAGACCGGAATCCGGAGGTCCGTCGGGACGATCAGTTCAAATCGCGGTGGATCTTCGGGTGCCTCGTCTGGAGGTGGGAGGAACTCTTGGCCAAACACGGGTGCGGCCACTGCGGCCAACGCCCAGACAGCGGCAAGGGTGGGGACACGGAACAACGATTTCATGACTCGGAACGGCGGCTACTCCAGCCACTCCTTTACTACGGAGCGCCGGGGCGCGGGTTACCGAATCTCTTTCGAGCTTTCCGACAGCCTCCTCACGTCGACTGCTACGCTCGGGAGGTGGCAGACGAGGTCACGAGGCCGTGGTTTGGCTTCAAATGTGAGTCTTCAGGCTTCGAGCTTTCCGACAGCCTCCTGACGTCGTCTACGCTCGGGAGGGGGTTATCGGGGGACGATGCCGCGTTTGGCAAACTCAGCCAGCGTCCACGAGTACTCGGCTGCGAGTTGGTCGACGACGGCGTGCTGTTTGAGCGCCGCAGGCAGGACTTCCCAGGTGTAGGTCTCCATCTCGAAGTGACGGCACAGGGTTGGGTGTCGGCGGATCTCCTCGAGGACGCCGGTGACGTGGTCGGCGGTGGTCGCGAAGACGCCTCCGGGGGCGGCATGCAGCGGAATGTGGAAGTGGACCCGCCACTCGACGTCCATCTGGGGGCCATCAATGGACGTGGTGAGGGCTTCGTCGAGGTCGGTGTACCGGATGATCTCGCCGTCGGCTCGCCGTTCGATGACCTGGTGGAAGTACACCGTGTCGACGAACGGGCGAAGGGCTTCACGGGCTTCGGGCGTGGGGTGGACGCGCAGCGCGTTGCTCAGATGGATCTTTGAGATGAGGATCCGTGCACGGTGGAGTCGTGCGAGGGCCTCGGCAGGGGACTCGAACTCGATGGCGAGGTGGCAGCAGTCGTAATTCACGCCGAGGTGATCTTCGAGGCGGAGGTCACCGGGGCGGTCCGACCGAAGCCGTTCGAAGAACCGGACGGTCTCGTAGGTGGTTTCGAGGTGGCAGCACGGCTCCGGTTCGAGGCCAAGGTGGAGACGGTGGCCGGACTTGCGCGAGAGTTGTTCGAGGAAGTCGACGCAGGACCACAGGTTCTCACGCGCGGTCCGTTCGGCCCGTTCGTCGATCCGGAAGCCCTTGAAGGAAACGGGCACGGTGCTGACGGAGCCGTCGACCTCCGCATCCTCCGGGAGGAGTTCAGCCAGGATCTCGAAGACCCGACGGGTGTAGGCGAGACGTTCGGGTTGGGTCCAGTCGGGGGCGTAGACCTGTTCCTTGACCCGGGTGCCGTGGAAACGGCCGAAAGGGAAGCCATTGATCGTGAAAACGTAGCTGTTGTGGGTCTTCAGCCAGCGTTTGAAGGTGGCGAGGGTCTGGGGTTGGGCAAGTTCGCGGGAGGCGGCGTCGGAGAGGCGCAGGCCGATGGCGTAGGGCTTGTCAGGGCAGACCCGCTTACGGACGGCAAGAGTGTGCTTTTCGAGGGCGGCGAAGGTCTCAGGCCACGATTCGCCGCGGTGGATGTTGGTGCAGTAAGCGAGATGAATGCCGTGCGTGAGCCGCATGAAGTCCAGTCAACAACCGGTGGGGGGCGGGATGGAAGCGTGGAAACCCGGGTGCATCCTTTCTCTGGTCGTCCGGCGGGCGATGGCTAGTCTCGCAGGCAATGACGCATTGGTTTGAATGGGTGGCGCGCCCGGAGGCCTGGATGAGCCTCCTGACGCTGACGATCCTGGAAATTGTCCTTGGGATCGACAACCTGATCTTCATCTCGATCCTCTCGGGCAAGCTGCCGCCGGAACAGCAGGCCAAGGCCCGACAGATCGGACTGGGACTGGCACTGATCACCCGGATCCTGCTGCTGCTCTCGATCAGTTGGGTGATGAGCCTGAAGAACAAGCTTTGGGAGTTCTCCATTTCCGGCCTGGAGTTGCCCAACACCGGCAAGGATCTGGTGCTGGCCATCGGCGGATTGTTCCTGGTTTGGAAATCGGTGAAGGAGATCCACGAGAAGCTCGAGGGGGCGGATGGCGGCAAGACCCCGGGTGTGGCCCCGACGCTGGTCGCCACGGTCATCCAGATCCTGCTCCTCGACATCGTATTCTCGCTGGACTCGGTGATCACCGCCGTGGGCATGGCAAAGGACGTGCCGGTGATGGTCACGGCCGTCGTGCTCGCGATGATCGTCATGCTGATCTTCGTGAACCAGATCGGCGGGTTCGTGGAACGGCATCCAACGGTCAAGATGCTGGCGCTGTCGTTCCTGATCCTGATCGGGACCTTGTTGTTGGCCGAAGGATTCCATCAGCACATCAGCAAGGGATACGTGTACTTCGCGATGGCCTTCGCCGTCGGAGTCGAGATGCTCAACCTGCGGGTCCGCAAGGTGGACTCCGTGAAGCTCCACCAACCCTATCGCTGATCCGAAATGACGATTGAACAGATCCACGGGGACGAGTCCCTGCGCCGACACGAGTTCCCGGTGGTCACGAAGGGGCCCTTCCTGGCGCACGCCGGGGTGGCCCCGCTGCCGCGCCGCGTGGCCGAGGCGATGTCCCGGTTTGCCCTGGCCTGCCAGACGAGCGAGCAGGAGGTCGAAACCTGCGGTGAACTGATTGCGGGCACACGGGCGTGTGCCGCGCGCCTGATCGGCGCGCAACCGGAGGAAATCGCGTTGGTGGGGCCGACCTCGCTGGCGTTGTCGTACCTGGCGGCCGGCTTGCCCTGGCGGAAGGGGGACAACATCCTGATCTACTACGACTGCTATCCCTCGAACGTCTATCCGTGGATGGCGTTGGCCGAGCGGGGGGTAGAGGTGCGGTTCATCAACGTCCGGGAATTGGGCAAGGTCCGGGCGATCGACGTGCAGGGGCAGGTGGATGAGCAGACCAAACTGGTGAGCCTTGCCAGTTCCCATTATCTCGCGGGCTGGCGCATCAACGTGGATGCGATCGGGAAGTTCCTGCGGTCGCGGCGTATCCTGTTCTGCGTGGACGCCATCCAGACGTTGGGTGCCTTTCCGCTCTCCGTGGAACACGTCGACATGCTCGCGGCGGATTCCCACAAGTGGATGATGGGGCCGTGCGCGGCGGGCCTGATGTACGTGCGCCGGGATGTGCAGGCGCGCCTGCAACCGATCGTGCACGGCTGGCACAATCTGGATTGCCCGGACTTCCTCACGCAGGAGGAATTGAAATTCAAGCCGGACGCCCGGCGCTATGAGGCGGGGACGCACAATCTGGTGGGCCTGGCCGGGTTCAAGGCCGCGATGGAGCTGCTCGAGGAAGTGGGCGTGGCCAAGATCGGGGCCGAGTTGATGCGCAAGCGGTCATGGGTCTCTGCGGAACTGGTGGGCCGCGGATTCACGGTGCTCCAGCCGGAACCGCCGATCGAGAACGTGGGCGGCGTGCTGTCCTTCTTCAAACCCGGGGTGGAATCGCTGGAATTGCTGCGGCGATTGAAGGAGGCCGGGGTGACCGCATCGGTGCGGAAGTTGCCTGATGGACAGGCGGTGGTGCGGTTCTCACCGCACTTCTACAACACGGACGAGGAGTTGCGGGTGGCGCTGGCAGCGCTGGGTTAGGCCCGTGCTGGGAACTGTTCGGTCGAACCTTTCGAAGGTCAGGATTGGAAGAATCCGTAGGTCGCAAAATATTCCTGCGATTTTATCTGGCGTTCAGTCCTTGGCATTGAACTGGCTCTGTAAAGGACCCGTCGGGCTGAGTGGCCTGACATAGGTTAGGGTCGTTTGGGTCGAAACGCCGCCTGTCCGCAAGGATGGGCGGCGTTTCTTGGTTTCGCCCAGGACAGGGTAGCTGACGAGGTCACGAGGCAGAGGTGCATTAATCTTGGGACACCTTCCACAGCCTCCTGACGTCGTCTGCTACGAACGGGGGGTAGCTGACGAGGTCACGAGGCAGAGGTGCTGGGCATTAATCATGGGACACCTTCCACAGCCTCCTGACGTCGTCTGCTACGAACGGGGGGTAGCTGACGAGGTCACGAGGCAGTGGAGCAAGCATTTCAACTCAGAACAGGCTCTGGACGGCGGTGCCGAGCACCTGGAGCGGGCCGGTGTCCTCCAGGCCTTCCGTGGCCTTGTCGACCTTCTGGAGCGTCATCTTGATGTTGCGCAGGAAGGCATCGTCGTTGACGAGCTTGCCGACGCTGCCCTGGCCCGAGTTGATCTTCTGGAGGATCTCCTTGAGCGAGGTCGTCGCGGCGGTGAGGTCCTTGGCCATGGTGTCGTCCTTGAGGAGTTTTCCGACGGAGCCTTCGCCGCGGTCGATCCCGGCGACCACCTTGCGGGAGTCGCCCACGAGGCCGCGGGTGTCCGCGAGCAGGAGTTTGGCGTCACCGGCGAGGTCGTTGAGGTTCGTGCCCATCGACATGGCGGTGCGATGGAGGGAATCCTCGAAGAGGAGGCGACCGAGGGTTCCCTGGCCGGAGGCGACCTGCGCGGTGATGGCCTGGGCGTTCGTGAGGATGGAGGTGATGCGCGGGTTGTTGTCCTTCACGAGGTCGGTGAGGGGGCCCAGGAGCTTCGAGAATTCCTCGCCGCTGAAGGATTTGGTCATCGTCTGGACGCCGTCCGCGACGCCCTGGAGCTTCTCCATCAGCGTAGCGAGATCCGGTTGCTCGCGGGTCTGGAGGAGTGCGTCGGCGGTGACGAGTGGAGCGGCGGGCGTGCCGAAGTCGAGGGAGACGAAGTTCTGTCCCATCATTCCCGCGAACTTGATGATCGCGGTGGAGTCCGTGTGGATCTGGGCCTGCGACTCCAGGTTGAGCGTCACCTCGACCTTGTCGGCGACGAGCTCAATGCGGGACACGCGGCCGATGGGGACGCCGGCGAGTTTCACGGGGTCGCCGACCTTGAGGTCCTGGATGCTGTTGAAGCGGGCGCGGACGGTGCGGCCGGATTTGAACCAGCTCAGGCCGCCGCCGAGTTCGAGCAGGCAGACGGCTCCCACGGCGACGAGGGCTCCGAACATGCCGAGGCGGGTTTCAAGGGAGTTCTTCATGGGTGGGAATCATTGCGGGGTGAAATCGGCGGCAAGGAACTGCTGGAGCAGGGGCAGGGGATTGGCGCGCATCTCCGACGGCGTGCCCAGGGCCTGGATCCGGCCCTCGGCAAGGAAGGCAACCCGATGGGCGATGCCGAACGCGAGGTCCCGGTCGTGGGTGACAACCACGGTGGTCGCCTGGGTCTGACGGTTCAGTCGGAGGATCTCGCGGCCGACGGTGAGGGCGACCAATGGATCGAGTTCCGAAGTTGGTTCATCGAACAGCACCAGTTGCGGATCCATGGTCAGGGCGCGGGCGATCGCCACGCGCTTGCGCATGCCACCGGAGAGTTCCGGTGGGTACTTCTCGCCGGTGTCGTCGGGCAACTGCACCAGACGGAGCTTCTCGGACACGATCCGGGTGATCTCTGCGGGTGGACGCAACCGGTGTTCGCGGAGGTAAAGTCCGACATTCTCCGCCACCGTGAGCGAGTTCAACAGGCCGCCGCTCTGGAAGACCATGGCCATGCGGGCACGGTGGCGGGTTTCGTCGGTGACGGCCTGGCCATCGACGAGGACCTCGCCGTCGGTCGGTTGTTCGAGTCCGATCAACTGTCGGAGGAAGACCGACTTGCCGGAACCGGACGGTCCCATCAGGACGAAGAGTTCGCCGGCCTGTATGTCCAGGTCAATGCCACGGAGGACGTCCTGCGCGCCGAAGCGCATGTGGAGGCCCCGGACGGAAATCGGGAGGCCGCCGGTGGCCTGGGATTGGAGGGGCTCGGGATCGTTCATGCGTCGAAGGGCAGGAGGATCCGGGTGAGGATGTAATCGAGCAGGAGCACCAGCACGATGGAGTTGGTGACGGCCTTGGTGACCGAGCGTCCGACGCCGCGGGGGCCACCGCGGGTCTGGAGGCCGTGGTGGCAGGAGATGGTTCCGATGGCGATGGCGAAGACGAAGGATTTCAGCAGGCCGTGGAGGATGTCGCGCATGCGGACCATGTCCTTGAGGCTGGCCATGAAGGTGGCGTAGGGAACGGCGATATCGGGATTGAAGGAGGCGATGAACGCGCCGCCGAGCCATCCGACGATGTTGGAGAAGATGACGAGGGCGGGGAGGGCGATGGCGATCGCGATGAGCCGGGGGAGGACGAGATACCGGATGGGGTGGATGTTCATCGTCCGGAGGGCGTCGACTTCCTGATAAGCCTGCATCGAGCCGAGCTCGGCGGCCATGGCCGATCCGATGCGTCCGGCGATCAGGATGGCCATCATGACCGGCGCGAGTTCCTTGCACATGGAGAGCCCGACCAGTCCGCCGACCTGCGAGCCAAGCCCCCGATGAACCAGGACTGCGCCGCCTTGGAGCGCGAGCACGCCCCCGATGAAGAACGACAGCATGCAGGCCATGAACAGGCTGGCATTGCCGATCTCGTAGAGTTGTTCCCCCACAGCACGCCGACGTCGGAACGCCAGCGGGATTCCCCGCACGGTGTTGCCGAGCAACAGAAGCATCTGGCCAAGTTCGCGAAACATCTCAGTGGCGGGCAAAGAATGGGTTCAGGGGCGGGAATGTCGACGGACGATTTTTGGGTCAGCCTTGGGCGGCCGGGTCGATCAATGAGGGGCGTCCTTGGAAGCCAGGGTCAGGAAGGCCCGGGGCGGGGCTAGAGGCGTCGATGCGGTGGAAGGCCGTGCCGGGCGCTGTTGCCGTGGGCCGAGGCCGAGGATGCGCCACGTGCGTCGGCCGGGGGTGTGCTCGGTCTGCACGAGGCCGAAGAATGCCCCGGTCCGGGAGAAGTCGTGGTCTTGGTCGCGCCTCCAGAGGTTCCATAGAAGGGACTGGGAACGGGCGCGCGTGGCCTCGTTGGATTCGGAGCGCCAGACGGCCCAGAGGGGGCTGTAGAGCCGGTCGATGGTCTTGTTCGATGGGAACACGCCTTCGACGGGGGCGAGCACCTGAAGCCGTTCGCGTCCCTCGCGATCCTTCCGCCAGGTGAACAGCGGCCAGAGATCGCGACGTCGGAGGGCGCGTCCGGTCGTGCGATCCTCTTCGCGGAGGTCGCTGTAGCCGAAGTAGAGGAATCGATAGCGTTCCCGTTCGAAGGTCGGGGTGGTGGAGCGCTTGTGGGTATAGAAGGGCCACGCGAGGAAGTCGCTCTGCTGCGTCGCGTTGGTGGCCTTGCCCCATAGAGGAAATATGCGATCGGCGTGTTTGCCGGGTCCGCGGGAACGCCCAAGGAACGGCCAGGGGTAGGCCCATTCCTCGAACTGTTTCACGCGGTTGGTCCGATGGCTGAAGAAGAGCCACCAGGTGTGGTCCATCTCGGGCGAGCGCGTACGAAGGTGGGTGGGAAAGAGGAAGAGGTTGGTGGTGGGGTTGGGGCCGCCCAGGCCGCCCCGCTCGCTGAAGTAGAGTGGCCAGGCGACGAACCGGCGCTCGTGTCCGGGGACCAGTTCGAGTTCCTCGATGACATTCGTCCGGAAGGTCGGGGGCTTGGACTCCGAACCCACCACCGGCCAGAGCTGCCACCCCTCGACCCCGCCGCCACGGCGCAGGTGGAAGAACGGGGCGAGGTAATTCTCGGTGACGACCTCCCGCTTGCGCGTCTCCAGCCACAGCGGGAAGAGGACAAAGCGGACTTCGTCGCGGAAGAGTCGGTTGCGGATGTGGCCGTAAAACGGGGCGATGGCGAGGTAATCGTTGGTGCCGCCCGGCGACTCCTGCCGGAAGTAGAACGGGAAGAGCGTCTGCCGCTTCTTGATGTCGCCGTCGAGCGTCGAACCACCCGAGAAGTGGAGCATTTGCAGGAACTGGACCTTCCACTCCGTGCCAAAGCGGTCGTAGCTCACGAACGGGTAGACGAATTCCCACTCGGCTCGGTCCAGCTGGGGTTCGGTCTCCCGGCTGAAGAGCGGCGAAATCCGCCAGGTGGAGACGCCATCCGATTCCTTCGAACCCCAGATGGGGCCGAAGGCTTCGGTTCCGGAGCCGATCTGGAGCGTGAGGTCAAACTCCGTGAACAGCGGCCCCCACCACTTCTGCACTTCCGGTGATCCCGATGCCGTCGCAGGCGCAGGCGTGCCTGCCGTCGCCGCCCCGGCAAACAGGACGGCGCTTCCAACGAACAGGTGGCGGAGGAGTGCACGCAAAGCAGCGTGAACGTCGCGAAGCTGGACGTGGGATGCAAGCGAAGGACTCGTGCTGATGGTGCGTTGGATACCGGATGGAAACCATGACGTGACACCCCCGCGGGAGTTGGGGATCGTGGACGCATGTTCCAGAAGTTCTCCGCAGGTTGTTGGGGTCTTTGTGTCCTGGGCCTTGTTTCGGTGCAGGCCGCTGACCCCGTGCCGTCGACGATCCGGCACTCGTACCTCGTGATGGGCGGCAAGACGGCGATCATCGGCGAGGATGGCAAGCCGACGTGGGAATACCGCGGGGGCTCCCGGGATGGTTTCGTACTACCGGATGGGAATGTCCTGCTCGCGTTCTCGGATCGGGTGGAGGAAGTGACCCGGGACAAGCAGGTGGTCTTCACCTACCGGTTGAGTCCGGAGAACGGCGAGCTGAGCACGGCGCAACGTCTCTACAACGGGAACACGCTGATCACGGAACTGGGGAAGCGACCTCGGTTGCTGGAGGTGAACCGGGCGGGTGCCGTCGTGCTGGAGGTTCCGCTCCAGCCCGAGACGGAAAACGTGCACATGCAGACGCGCATGGCGCGCCAGTTGCGCAACGGCAATTACCTCGTGCCGCACCTGCTGGCGTTCGCCGTGAAGGAGTACACGCCGGAGGGCAAGGTGGTGAACGTCCTGCGCACGGATCTCGAACCGCTCGGCGGACGTCCCGCGGAGAACTGGCCGTTCACCGCCATCCGTCTCGACAGCGGGAACACGCTGGTCTCATTGACCCACGGCAACAAGGTCGTTGAGTTCAATGGCCGCGGTGAAATCGTGTGGAAGGTCACCAACGAAAACGTTGGCGGGCTCTTCAAGGATCCGTGTGGTTCACAGCGTCTCGCCAACGGCAATACCGTCGTCGGCAGCCACGCCGCCAACACCGGCATCTCGATGGTCGAGGTGACCCCGGATCATCGCATGGTCTGGACCAGCGACCACCCGCTCGCGGCGGGCGTGCATCATTTCCAGATCCTCACGACCAACGGCAAGCCCGAGCCCGGGATGCCGTTGAAGTAATCCGGTCAGTACTTCGGCAGCACGTTCGTGATGCCTTCGTAGACCGGCATGGAGTCGGGTCCGATGCGGCGCGAGAGCTTCTCGAGGTCGCGCTCCAACCGGCGGCGCTTCGAGGCGAAGCGGGGATCGTCGATCAGGTTGTGCTGTTCGAGCGGATCCCGGACGAGGTCGTAGAGCTCCGCCGTGAAGCGGTCGGGGGAACCGTCGCCGTGCGGATACCGGATGAACTTCCAATCGGCGGTGCGGAGGGCGCGGACGTTGGGCGTGTACGGGAACTGCTTCTCGAAGTTGTATTCGTACAGGAATGCGTCGCGCCAGCGGGTGCGCTTTCCGGCGAGCAACGGTTTCCACGACATGCCGTGGATGTTCCGCAGGGGCTTGGCGCCGGCGAGGTCGATGAGGCTTGGCGCGAGATCCAGGGACGTGACCAGGTTGCTCACGACGGTTCCGGGACGTGCGAGCGGCGGATACCGCACGAGCAGCGGGATGCGGAGGCTTTCCTCGTAGGCGGTGCGCTTGTCCACCCGACCGTGTTCCCCGAGGACGAAACCATTGTCGCTGGTGAACACGATGACCGTGTTGTCCAGCTGGCGGAGGGATTGGAGGGTTTCGTAGATGCGCCCGATGCTTTCGTCGACGGAGAGCAAGGTGGCAAGGTAGGCACGCACGAAGCGGTCATATTCCTTCTGTCCGTAGAGCGGTCCGCCGAGGCCGTGCCAGGTGGGATAGCTTTCCTTGAGCCACGACGGTTTGCCGGGGGCGGCGTAGTCGTCCGCATTTGCCGGCCGGGGAATGGGAACGTGGTCGAGGGCGTGTTCGAACCGGGGCTCGGGCTGGATGGGGCCGCCGTGCGGCGCCTTCTGGCCGAGGATCAGGAGGAATGGACGGTCGTGGGGCTTGCGGAGCCACTCGACGGCGTGGTCGGTGACGGCCGCGGTGTAGTAACCAGGAACCTTGCGTCGGACGCCGTCGTCGTTGAATTCGTTGTCGAAGTAATTGCCTTGGCCGCGATGGCTGAACCAGTGGTCGAATCCCGGCCGCTGTTCGTCGTTGTCCTCCCCCATGTGCCACTTGCCGATGTAGGCGGTCTCGTAGCCGCCGTCCTTGAGTCGGCGCGGGTAACCCGGGAGATCGTTGGGATACTCGGTGAAGTTGTTTTGCACCCGATGCTGCCGGGCGTACTGGCCGCTGAGCAGGGAGGCGCGGCTCGGGGAACAGAGCGAGGTGGTGACGAAGACGTTGGCGAAGCGGACCCCTTCGGCGGCGAGGCGATCCATGTTCGGGGTCTTCAGCAGGCGGTTGCCCGCGCAGCTCATGGCGTCCCACCGCTGGTCATCCGTGAGGATGACGAGGACGTTGGGCGGACGCTGGGCGGCGTGGGTGACCCCGGCCACGAGGCTGGCAAGGACAGCACCGAAAAGGAGGCGCCGGATCCGGGCGCACGGGCCGGGGCGGGATTGGAAGTAGGCATTCATCGGAACAGGTGGACGCAGGATGCGCCCGAGGCTGGAGGGCTGGGAAGGAAAGATGGTTTCGTGTCCTTGGTGCGCTTCGTGGTCAGGCCAACTGCCGGTGCCAGGTTCAGATCAATGCGATGCGGTGGGTGTCCAGGAAGGCATCTGCGGTTTCGTTGTCGGTCAGTACACCGATCCGGATTTCGCGCAGGTGCGGAGCGATTGAAGCGCGTTTGAAAAGCGTGATGCAGGGTTGTGCATCGAAGCGGCTAAGGTACCGCAGGCCGTCGAAGTTCGCGGGGTGCTGCTGGATCGCGAGGCCCCAGGCCTTGGGGACGGACAGGTCCATGTGGGTGAGGGCGCTGACGTCGACTTTGGACCTGCTGCGTGTCCGTACGTCCGTCAGGTCGCACAGTCGGAGTTCCGGGACCAGGATCCGGCTGATGGCTCGCGTTCTCCAGAGTCCCTCGGACACCCGTGCGTCGACGTTCAGGATGTCATCGCCGAATCGTTCCCAGAGGCAGGTGGTCAGGCTCTCGCCGACATACAGCAGTGGGGCGGGGCATGCGGGGTGGCTGAATCGGTGGGTGGGGGTGATGCTGAAGAAGATCGCCGACTGTCCCAAGGCGTGTACCCGCCAGAGCTCGCGCTGCGGGTACGGGGTCACGGGAATCTCCAAGCCCGAGAATCCCTTTGGGGGAAGGCGGAGTGGGCGCTGGGCGGCCATGGGTGCGAGCGGCTTACTCGACGTAGCCTTGCGCGGCCTCCTTGACTGACTCGACATCGCCCCGGCGGAGGACGTCCAGCGGACGTTCGTCGTTGAGTGAGGCGCGCTTGTTGAGGAAGAACAGCACCGCACCCCAATCATCGATCGCTGTGGATTGTCGGAGGATGGCGAGAACTGCCTCCAGACCGGGCAGGACGCCCTCCGTCGTGAACTGCCAGACCGGGAACCGCACTGCGTTTTGTCGGGTCGCGCGCCAACCGAGGAGTTGTCCTTTCTTGAACCGATCAAGCACGGCGGTCTTTGAAATGTTGCCGAGAAACTCGCGCGCCTCGTCCGCTGAGATGGCACCCCCTTCCTCGTCCTTGAGGGTCTCGCGGGCAAGCACGCCTCGCAGCATCGCCGTAGCGAGTCCGCTTCCTGGGCGCTTGGTCTGGCTCAAGGTGCGGGTGGCTGCCAGCACAAGCATCTGCGCCAGATCCTGCTCGCTGTGCCTGGAGCGCAGCGACTCCAGCAGGGTTTCGATCCTGGACACGTCCTTGGTCCACGGCGGCGGTACTTCCGTGGGGACCGAGAAGCTGAAACGGGCCTCGGCGGAGTGGGGAACAGGAGTCGCCATGAGGTCAATCAAGACAAACTTGTTAAGTTTGTCAAGTTGAGGGGCGGGACCGGCGCTTTTGCGGCACCCGATGCTACCGGGCGTACCGGCCTGGACGGGATCTGGGGAAGGCATTCATCGGAACTGCTGGACGCTGGATGGGCCGGATGTCGGAAGGCTGGGAAGGAGAGGGGACTATGCTTGAGACCTCGGACTCCCCGCCGGTGGATGGTGCATGGAGGGGAAGCTTCTCGGGAAGGGGTGGAGGGCGTGAGGTGGTGCAGGGGATTGGATTGAAATGTAAAATCTTTAGACGCGACCCCATTGTTCTTCTTGATCGTTGGGCTCGGCCTGTGCGCAACGGGCGCCCACGGATTGGTGCAGGGTCGGAGTGGCGATCCGATTGTCCCGGTCATCTGGATCTGCCTCGGTGCCGTCTCCCTTTGGCTGTTTGTTGCTGCTCCGCCGTTTGAGGAGGTGGATTTGGCTTCCTCATTCACTGAATTCGGTGTGTTGGCGGGGCTGTGAGGGATCCAAAGTTGAAGGTCGGGGGTGATCGTGCTGCACTCCTCGGAGCATCAGCGCAGCCCACAAGCTTCGCCCAACTCATTATCCCTGACATGGACCCAAACGACTTCACCGAGCGTGAGAAGCACCTCCTGAGCTATTTCCGCACCGCAGACCCCTCCGCTGAACGACGGGCGTTGATGTACGACATCACCCTCGGCCTGGTCTCCATCGCCTGCGTCGTGATGTTCCTGGTCACGGGGGAGAAGGGCTATGGGTTTGCTGGATATGTGCTCGTGATTGGTCGTCTTTTCTATCTTGTGTCCGAGGGAGGCCGTTGGACCCAGGAAGTCCGCGGCATTTTCGACAAGTACGATAGGAAGTTGAGGTCGTTGGAGGGGGCTGCAGGCAGGAACAAGGGAATGGAGGGCCGTAGTGGGCGTTTGCCAATGGAGGTCGACCTAGCGAAGGTTGCCGACTTCTTTAAAGTAGAGCCGACCACGGACGCGAATTTTCCCAGACAGATCGTGTTTCGTCTTCCACGACCTTCAGGTCACCTCCTTCTGGGTATTGATACTGCGGCCTCCGAAGTTCGCATCGAGCTGTTTGGTTCCAGCGGGGAGTCATTGCTGGGTGCCTGTTTCGATTGCTACAGAATTCACGTCAACGACGGCGCTGCCAGGAATCGCAAACTCAGACCAGCTGTCCATCTTGAATTGGCAGATGCCCGCGTTGACGTTGCCGTCTTTTGCATTCCCCAACCGCCGGATTACGAAGTTGAGTTCCTCTATGTGGACTTGAACATACCCAAGGCTGAGGACGAGCCGAGGACCCGGGGATTGTAGCCTTCGTCGAATTTTGAATCCGGTCCAACACCAGGTGGGCATCGAATTGGCCTTTGGAAACTTGATACGTCTCAGCCCCGAAGGGGCGACTCACGGCAGCCCGGGGCAACGCCCCGGGGGATCTGGGATCGAATCGGAAACGAGCCCTGAAAGGGCGTTTCAGTGGTACGGATTGGATGGTTGGCGGGGGCCAAGGGGCTGGTCCGCCCCTTCAGGGCTTGGGTAATCCGTTTTGGGGATGTGACCGCAGGGCGTTGCCCTGGGCTTGCTTGGATTGCCCCTTTGGGGCGGAGCGCATTCAATCCACGTACAGGAATTCGTTGGAGCCGAGAAGAGACTGGCAGAGGGAGGTGAGGGCCTGTTGTTCCGGCGTGGCGGGCGGAGGTGTCGGTTTGGCCTTCGGGTCGGGTTTGGCGGGTTCCACGGCGGGCGCGTTGGCGCGGAGGTGTGATGCCCGGGCTGCAAGAAAGGCGGAGGCGTCGGTGAGTTCGGTGGGGCGGGGCGAACGGTTGAAGGCGAGTTGCCAGGCGCGCTGGATCTGGGCGGTCGGGTTGGAGCCAGCCTCGGCTTCGAGGCGGCGGGCGAAGCGTGCGGCCTGGTCGAGGAGGAACTCGCTGTTCATCAGCATGAGTGCCTGCGTGGCGACGGTGGATTGCGGGCGGCGTTCGCAGTTCACCTCCATCACGGGCGCGTCGAAGGCGTGCAGCATCGCGAGGGGTTGGGAGCGGCGGACCTGGATGTAGACGGACCGACGGAACTCCTCGCCGTTGAGCGGGACGTCGACGGGCATCTTGTTGTCGCCCTGGGTCTGGTCGACGCCGACGACGATCTGGCCGTGGACGTCGGGTCGGACGGGAACGGGCGGGCCAAACGGGTTCGTGCGGAGGGAACCGCTGACGGCGAGGATGGAATCACGAAGCACCTCGGCGTCGAGGCGCTGGAGCGGCTTGTGCCAGTAGAGTCGGTTCTCCGGATCCTTCGCATCGCCCTTGGGGTGATGGGCGGAGGACTGGCGGTAGACGGTGGAGGTGAGGATCAGGCGATGGAGTCGCTTGAGCTTCCAGCCATTCGTCATGAAGTCGTGGGCGAGCCAGTCGAGGAGTTCGGGATGGGATGGCTTCTCGCCCATGGTGCCGAAGTCGGCGGGCGTGGCGACGAGGCCGCGGCCGAAGTGATGCATCCAGACGCGGTTGACGAGCACGCGGGCGACAAGCGGGTTGGTGCCGCTGGTGAGCCACTGGGCAAAGGCCAGTCGGCGGCCGGTGCTGGGGAGCACGGCGTCCTTCGGCGCGATGGCCAACGGGGAACCGCCGGGGCCGATCACGCTGAGCGTGCCGGGTCCGATGGGATCGCGGGGTTGGTTGGGATCGCCGCGATGGAGGAGGAAGGTGACGGGAACCTTGTCGTGGGTCTCGGTGAGGACGCTGATGAAATCCTCGGGCGACTTGCGCGCTCGGATCCCGGCGACCTTGGCATCCATGGCCTTGAGGTCATCGGCGGCCTTCGGGTTGTACTGGTAGAGGACGCCGGGGTGGATGTTCACCGAGGGATTGTCGGCGAGGAGCTTCTTCTGCTCGGGCGTACGCTTGTCGGCGGCGGTGTCGAGGGCGGCGCGGAGTTGGTCCCGGAGCGGGGCCTCGAACTTCTCGAGGTGCTTCGTGAGGGCTTCGGCGATGTAGGTCTTCTGTCGGGCCTCCCGCTCGCTGGCGAGGATCGCGGCCTCGGCCTCGATGGTGGCGGCGTTCCTGCGGTCCTCGGCGGTGTAGAGGGAGACGAGGCGTTGTGCCGGGGTCCGCCAGTTCTTCCAGTCATAGGCGGGTTCGAAGACGGCGCGCAGGCGGAAGTAGTCAGCCTGGGGGATGGGATCGTACCGATGGTCGTGGCACTGGGCGCAACCGACCGTCAGGCCGAGCAGCGAGGTGGAGACGATCTTGAGGGTGTCGGCCACGACCTGGTTCCGGACGACGGTCTGGTCGACGGCCGCGGTGGCGGTGCCGTCGGCCCCGGTGCGGAGGAATCCGGTGGCGATGAGAAGGTCCCGGTTCTCTGTGGAGGCGAGGGCGACCTCGGTGGCGTTGGCGCTGTGGGCGCGGGCGAGTTCGTCGCCCGCAAGTTGTTCGGTGATGAAGCGGTCGAAGGGCTTGTCCGCGTTGAAGGCGCGGATGACGTAGTCGCGGTACTTCCAGGCGAACGGCCGGACCGGGTCGGCGTCGCTGTAGCCGTCCGAGTCCGCATAGCCGGCGATGTCGAGCCAGTGGCGGCCCCAGCGTTCGCCGTAATGGGGGGAATCGAGGAGGCGATCGACGGCCTTCTCATAGGCGTTGGGGGAACGGTCCTGGAGGAAGGCGTCGACGTCGGCGGGCGTGGGCGGAAGGCCGGTGAGGTCGAAGTGGATCCGCCGGAGTAGGGTGAGCTTGTCGGCGTCGGGCGAGAACCGCAGGCCCTGCTTGCGGAGGGGGCGATCGAGGAGGGAATCGACGGGCGTGCGGGTGTGGCGGAGGCGGGACGGGGCAGGGGGCTTGGGCGGTTGGATGGGTTGGAACGACCAGAAGGCGCGCTCCTCCTCGGTGATTCCGGCACCGGGCGGGAGTTCGGTGGGTTCGGGACGCGCGGTGCGGGCCCCGGTGGCGATCCAGCGGCGCAGGAGATCGACCTGCTCGGGGGTGAGCTTCTTGTCGCGCTTGGGCATCTCGCCGGAGGCGACGAGTTGGAGGAGGTGGCTGGCGTCGGGATTGCCGGGGACGATGGCGGGGCCGTCGTGACCGCCCTGCACGATGAGGCGACGGAGGCGGATGTCGAAGCCGCCCTTGGGTTGGCCGGATTCGCCGTGACAGTCGAAGCAATGGGCCTTGAGGATCGGGCGGATGTCCTTCTCGAAGGTGGGGGCCGTCTGGGGTTGGCGCTTCGAGGCGGTGATCTTTCCATCGCCATGGGAAGAGCTTTGGGGGGGCGACGAGGACGTCGCCACCCCGTTTGCCGCGAGGGTGAGGAGGAACCCGAGGAGTGGTAGGAAACGCTTCACGGTGGCCGGTGGCAGGGTTCGGGCTTCAGGCGTGCCGCAGGATTTCCTTCACGACGCGGCAGGGTTTGCCGTCGGTTAGATGCTGTTCCAGGCCGTTCTGGAAGAAGCGGAGGTCGGCATGGTCGATGCCGAACAGGTGGAGCAGGGTGGCGTGATAGTCGTTCGGACTGACCGGATTCACGACGGCCTTGTGGCCGAACTCGTCGGTCTCGCCGTAGGTCATGCCGCCCTTGAATCCGCCGCCGGCGACCCACGCGGTGAAGCCCTGGCCGTTGTGGTCGCGTCCGGCCTTCTCGGCGGGGCCGTGGTTTTCGGTGACGGGCAGCCGGCCGATTTCACCGCCCCAGTGGACGATGGTGGAATCGAGGAGGCCGCGGGCCTTGAGGTCCTTGACGAGGGCGGCGGAGGGTTGGTCGGTCTTGCTGCAGCACGAGGCGAGGTTGTGTCGGATGCTCTCGTGGTTGTCCCAGATCTGACCGTTGACGAAGAGCTGGACGAAGCGGACGCCCCGTTCGACGAGACGCCGGGCGATGAGGCATCGGGTGCCGTACTCGCGGGTGACGGGATCGTCGAGGCCGTAGAGTTTGCGGGTGGCCTCGGATTCGCCGGAAATGTCGAGCGCTTCCTTGGCGGCGGTCTGCATCCGGGCGGCGAGCTCGTAGCTGGCGATGCGGGCTTCGAGGTCGGATTCGCCGGGATGGCGCGCGAGGTGATCGCGGTTGAGTCGGGCGAGGAAGGCGAGGTTCTGTTCCTGGAGGGCGCCCTTGAGGTGGGGCGGCGGGTCGAGGTTGAGGATGCGGGGTTCGGCGGAGCGGACGACGGTGCCTTGGAAGAGCGGGGGCATGAACCCGTTGGACCAGTTGCGGACGCCATCGACGGGATGGCCGCCGGGGTCGGTGAGCACGACGTAGGCGGGGAGGTCCTGGCTTTCGGAGCCGAGGCCGTAGGTGAGCCAGGAGCCAAGGGCGGGACGGCCGGGCTGGGCCTTGCCGGTGTTCATGTACCAGATCGACGGCTCGTGGCCGTTGATGTCGGTGTGCATGGACCGGATGACGGTGACGTCGTCGACGATGGAGGCGAAGTGGGGCAGGAGTTCGGAGACGTCGGTGCCGGAAGCACCGTGCCGGCGGAACTCCCACGGGCTGCCCATGAGCTTCTTGCTGGCGCGGTCGACGAAACTGAAGGTGATCTCCCCGGCGTAGTCCTGTCCGCTGCGGCGGGTGAGTTCGGGCTTGGGATCGAAGAGGTCGATGTGGCTCGGGCCACCGTGCATGAACAGGGAGATCATGGCGCGGGCCTGCGGTGGACGCGGCGGCGTCCGGGGCTTCATGTCGAAGGAAAGGGCCTGCCGCGGGACGTTGGCCGGGGTGGCAAGAAGGCGGTCCTGCTTCAGGAGCCAGGCCAGGGCGACGCTGCCCACGCCCATGGCGTTCCGTGCGAGGAAATCGCGCCGGGTCCGGAGGAGGCGTCGGGCGTCGGATGAATTCCCGGAGGGAAGGCTCATGGCGGGGACGTGTGTTGTGGTGGCGAAGATCTCAGGGGGCCGTGTATGCAGGGACTCTGGGGTGGTCACGATGCCTTCGACAAGGCTTCTGATGAAGTCATGACGATGGGTAAAATTGACGTCGCGGATGGCTTTCCCCCTCGGTATCGGGATCGCAATCGGGGGCGAACGTGGTTCTTCCTCTTTGGGTTTTCGATCCCGATGCCGATCCCGATACCGATACCGAAGGGGCGCGGGGAATGCGGGGGCGTGGGAGAGGGGGGTGTCTGTCGCCCCGCTGGGGCTGGGTGTTCCAATGCGTGCGGGTCCCACGGCTGACGCCGTGGGCTATCGTCTTTCGGCCCTCCGGGCCTGTGACGAGGGTGTTGCTTTTAGCCTTAAGGGACCTGAGCGAGATCCGAAAATGGATTCCGGATGGTCAGGCCGCCGATGACACGACCTTCCTGTAAATCCTCGGACAGCAGGATGGACGCACCGCTGGCGAGCGCAGCGGCCACGATGAGGCAATCGTAAAACCGATACTGGGTTTGCGAATGCAGGTTCGTCGCGGCGCCATAGATCTCAGGCCCTGGAAAGACGGTGCAGTGCGGCCAGAGAACCAGGTCCAGGAACTCCATCAGGTCGGAGGGAGTCATCCGGACCGAAAACTTGTGGAGCGCGAGGTTGCTGAATTCCTGAATGACCTGCCAGCTCAAGACCCAGTTGGGCCTCGCCATCAACTCGCGCGCCCGGCTCCGTTTCATGGGTGCTGAGGCATCGAAAGCATAGGCGACGACGTTGGTGTCGAGGAAGACCCTACCGTTCATTCATCTGATCCCGTGTGAAGGGTCCTGAGGACTGTACGTAGTCGAGTCTGGAGAGGAGTTGCGATACGGCGCGTTCCCTGTCTTTGGAACCTGCGAGATCCGCCAACCACTCGCGGAACAGCTGATTCAGGGTCGTTCGCCGAGCCCGGGCGATATCCCGCGCTTGTTCGATGAGGTTCTCCTCAGCGCTGAGGGTGATATTCTTCACAGGACACGAGACTAGTGTGCACTGCTTTCGTGTCAAAGGGTCGTATGAGCGGAAGGGGCCAACGGCGGCGGCAGGGTTACGGGATCGGGATCGAACCCAGTTCTTGGTCTTGAGTTTTCGATACCGATGCCGATGCCGATACCGAAGGGGCGGGGGAAATGCGGGGGCGTGGGAGAGGGAGGGGTGTCTGTCGCCCCGCTGGGGCTGGGTGTTCAAGGCGTGTGGGTCCCACGGCTGACGCCGTGGGCTATCGTCTTTCGGCCCTCCGGGCCTTGGGCAGGGGCGTTGCCTTTGGCCTTAATCGTATCCATGCAGAAGAAATCTCGCGCAGAGGGGCAGAGACGCTGACAGCGACCGGAAATCGGGAGTTTGGGCACTCGTGAACGGGATCACCGTCGGGTGACCCGATGACGATGATTGAAAGTCCCACTTCCTCTGCGTCTCCGCGTCTCTGCGCGAGTCCTTCTTCGACATCCAACAGCATGGATGCGGCTCAGATTCCGGCGAGCGGGTTGGAGGCGTCGCCGAAGCGGGTGATGGGAACGCCCATCTTCTGCATGAGCGCGAGGTACAGGCCGCAGGCCTTGCGGTTGTCGTCGCCCTTGTCGAGGAAGTGGAGGGTGCGGCCGGTGGCGAGCGTGCCGCCGAGGCCGCCGACGGTGAGGATGGGGAGGCGGGTGGAGTCGTGCTTGTTCCCGGACCACATGTTGGACAGGAACATCAGGCACGAATGGTCGAGCACGGTGCCATCGCCCTCGGGCATGGCGTCGAGCCGGCCGGCGAGGTAGGCGAGTTGGCTGCAATAGAAGCGGGTGATCCGTTCGAAGTCGTCGGTGAGGTCGTTGTGGGAGGCGAGGTGGTGGGCGAGCTTGACGTCGAGGAACGGGTAGAAGAGCCCGGAGAGATCGCGGCAGAGCAGGAGGGAGACGACGCGGGTCTTGTCGGTCTGGAAGGCGAGCGCGGTGATGTCGCACATCAGGCGCATGTGCTCGCGGATGTCCTCGGGGAGGCCGTTGTCGGGGCGCTTGAGGGCGAAGAGGGGTTGGCCCTTGTCGCGGGCTCGATCGGCGGCTCGGCCGGAATCGGAGCGCATGCGGTCGACGCGCTTTTCGACCTCGCGGACGCTGGTGAGGTATTCGTCGAGCTTGGCCTTGTCGTGGGAGCTGATGCGGCGGGAGAGGCTGGCGGTGTCGCTCTGGACGCGGTCGAGGATGCTCTGGGTGCGGTGGGAGCCGCGGTTCTCGAAGAGGCTGTCGAAGGCGAGCGACGGGTAGACCTCCATGGGGACGGGGGAATCGGCGCTCTGCCACGAGATGTGGGAGCTGTAGGCCATGGAGAAGTTGGTCTCGTGGTAGCCGGTGATGGGCTGCTCGCATCCGAGGACCATCGACGGCTGGATGGAATCCTGGCCGATGTGGTTGGCGAGGACCTGGTCCATGCTGATGCCGCCGCGGAGGACGGCGCCCTTGAGGAGCGGGGCACCCGAGAGGAGGTTGCCGGTCTGGCCGGGGTGGATGCCGACGCCGACGGCGGAGCTGTTGAAGAGGCCGTCGATGAAATTCATCTTGGTCTTCAGCGCTTCCATGGGCTGGAGGCTCTTGCCGAGTTCCATGTCCTTGCCGGAGCCCTTCGCCCACCAGTGGTGGGAGTTCACGCCGTTGCCCCAGAACATGGCCGCGAAGCGTTTCGGGAAGGGACCGGGCGCACCACTGCGGGTGGGTTCGTCGCCGAAGGCCGGGACTGATTCCAGCCAGGGCAGCGCCATGGTGACGCCGACGCCGCGGAGGAAGGTGCGCCGCGTGAGGCGGAAGCGTCGTGCGGCGGGTGAATTCCCGTTGGGTGTGCTCATGGCGTGTGCGTGTTACTTGGTGGCCAGAATTTCAGGAGCCCGTTTATGGAGGAACTGTGGGCTGGTGACGACGCCTTCGACAAGGCTTCCGATGCGTTGCCCGTTGTTCGAGAGGCGGGTGCGCAGGTCGTGGATCGTGGGTTCGTCCGAAAGGATCAGGCTGCGGCCGAGGGCGTAGGCGAGGAGCTTGCGGCAGAAGTTGTCGAGGAAGTCCTCCTGACGGTGCGCGGCGATGTAGGCGCGGAGGCCGTCGATGCCATTGCCGGTGCTGCCGTTGGGGAAGGTGGCGGAGGTGTCGACCGGGTGATCGCCGAGGTCGCGGGAACGGCGTTCGCCCACGGGACCGAAGCCTTCGAACACGAGCCCGAGGGAATCGAACCGCCGGTGGCAGGAGGCGCAGGAGGGATCGGCGCGGTGGCGTTCGAGGGTTTGGCGGAGGGTGAGTTCGCCGAGGTGGGCTTCGTCGGCGGGCAGTTCGGGCACGGCGGCCGGCGGGGGCGGGATGCGTTCGCCGAGGACGCGGCGGGCGATCCAGTAGCCGCGTTTGACCGGGCTGGTGCGCAGGCCGGGGGAGTTCACCGTGAGGAAGACGGACATCGTCAGCAGACCGCCGCGGCCGTAGTTGCGGGCGTCGTTGACGCGGACCCAGGGCTCGGCGGCGTCCAGCGGGTAGGGGATGCCGTAATGCCGCGCGAGGGGCGCGTTGACGAAGGTGTCGGGGGCGTTGAGGAGGTCGGGGAGGGGGCGGTTGGAGCGCAGGACGTGTTCGAGGAAGCGGATGGGTTCCTCGAACATGGATTGGCGCAGGGTGTCGTCGAAGGTGGGGAATCGGACGCGGTCGACGGCGTTGTGTTCCTCGAAGCGGCGGAAGTCGAGCCAGTGGCCGCCGAACTCGACGGCGAGGCGGTGGATGCGGTCGTCCTGGAGCATTCGTTTCGCCTCGGCGGCGAGGATCTCGGGGCGATGCAGGGTGCCGGCATCGGCACGCGAGAGCAGGGCGGCGTCCGGCGGACCGGACCAGAGGAAGTAGCTGAGGCGGTTGGCGAGGGCGTGATCGGAGAGCGGCACGGCGCCGGTGGGCGTGCGGGGCGCGCGGCGGAAGGAGAGCGCGCGACGTGCCGACTTCGCGGAAGGCTTGGTGTCCGCGCCTTCGACGAGGTCGAGCCGATAGAGGAAATGGGGCGACATCAGCAGGCTGACGATGCCATCGCGGACGGCGTCCTCGTGGCTGAGGCCGTCGCGTGTGCGCAAGGTGCGGTGGAAGTCGAGCAGGTCGGAACGTTCGGCGGCGGTCAGTGGTCGACGCCAGGCGCGGGTGGCGAAGGCGAGGAGCGCGTCGAGTTGGCGGGGTTCGGACTCGGCGCGCAGGCGGTCGATGCGGCGGAGGTTGGCGGAGGTCCGCTCGAAGTGTTCCTGCATGGCGGCTAGGACGGGTTCGGCGGTGCCGACCTTGCGGGCCTTGGCGAGGTAGGCCTCGGCGAGTTGGCGCACCTTGGCCTCGGAGGTGCAGTCCCTGTCCTCGGAACGGGCGAAGTTGAAGACGTCGTCCATGAGGAATCGGCCTTCGGTCCGTTCGAACCAGATGAAGCTGGTGTGCATCCGGTGGTGGATCTCGGCAACGAGTTCGAACTCTGTCCAGAGGCGGTCGAGTTCGCGGCGCTGGGTGTCGTCGAGGATCAGGTCGTAGAGCGGGGCGTCGTCGCGAAAGAAGCCGGTCATGCTGTGGAAGCCGGCGCTCAGCAGGCGGCCGACGTTGGCCTTGTCCTCGCCGGGTTCGAGGAAGACGCGGGCGCGTTCGGAGACGAAGAAGGCGTCCGGGAACAGGGAACAGAATCGGGCGAACCCGGCCTCGATGGGTGCGCGTTGGGCGGGATCCGACGGAACGGTGAGGTCGGGATCGGGTTGCCGGGGTTTGCTGTCCTTCGACTTCGATTTCGGTGCGCGCATGCCTTCGCCGGTGGGAGTTGGATCCGGAACGCGGCCGTCGACGTGGAGCAGGCTTGGATCGAAGCGGCGGCGGTTGGCGGCCATCTGCCGGTTCTTCCAGAGGACGAAGCTCTGGGAGCCAGGATTGACGCCGGGTGCGGAGAGGTTGCCAACCTCGGGCACGAGCTTGCGGCGCAGGGCGAGCACCGAGTCCCGGAGGGCGAGGGAGCCTTCGTGGGCGAGGTTGTCCTGGCCTCGGGTGGGAACGGGCAGGGCGCGGAACTGCGCCTGGAGCCGGGCGATGGGACCGAGCTTTTCCTTCGGGTCGCTGAGCGCATCCCAGATCTTCTGGAGGTAAGGGGCGTTGAGTCCGGAGGCACGGGCGATGTCCGCGAGCGTGGTGCGACGTTCGCCGAGGGGCCGACGATGCTGGAAACGCCAGGCGGCTTCGAAGTAGGCGGCGAGGTCGGTGGGTTGCCGCCGGTAGAAATCCACGATGCGCAGCACCGAGTACTTGTCGCGGTCGGTGTCGACCAGCATCGGGTGCGGCGCGAAGGTCAGGCCTTCCTGGTTCAGGACGGCGGCGTCGGCGACCTGGCGGGCGGCCTGAAGGTACTTCTTCAGGAGGGCCGGGGACATCGTCAGCGATTCGCCGGAGTTGTCGAAGCCCTCGCGGTTGGCGGGGTCGACGGGGAACTCGCGCGTGGGGCGCAGGTCGACGCCGGTGATGTCGCGGATGGTATAATCGTATTCGGCGTTGCTGAGGCGACGGGCGAGGACCGGGCCGGGATCCCCGGCGTTGCGTGCGGCCTCGCGCTGGCGGAGATCGTGGATCCACCGGACGACACCGGCGGACTCGGCCGGCGTGGGATGCTGCTTCGCCTTGCGCGGTGGCATCTCCCCGGCTTCGAGTTGGTCGAGGACCATGGCCCACCGGGCGTCGTCGGCGATCACGCTCGCGACGGTGGTGAAGGGGCTGAGGTCGAAGTCGGCCTTCGGTTTGTCGGCGCCGTGGCAGTCGAGGCAATAGGTGCCGATGAAGGGGCGGACGGCGGAGGCGAAGGTACGTTCGAGGGGATCGGGGGAGGCGGCAAGAATGGGGGGCGTGAGGGAAAGGGAGGCGCAGAGGGCGAAGGCCAGCGCCAAAAGCTGGAGGGAGCGGAGGGGCATCGGGGGGGCGTGCTTGGGAGGACGGCTCACTACGGTGCGATGAGCGTCACCTTCGGAAAGTAAGTGCGGTAGCGCAACGCGTCGCGCGTCAGGAGGGTGTGGCCTTCCGCCTCCGCATGAGCGCCGATGAAGAAGTCGGGCAGCGGCGATGTGCGGGTGCCACCGGCCTTGCGATAGGCGGCGAAGGCACGGGCAGCGGGAAACGCGGCGGAATACGGCAGGGCCAGCCGTTTGAAATCGGTGGTCGGGAGCAGGTGGAGATTGAGGTCCCGTTCATTGCGGTAGCACGGTGCCAGTTCGGCATAGATCACCGGGTTGATGGCGGCCTCTCGGGCATTGATGAGCGGGGCGAGCTGCGCGATGGACCACGCAAACCACTTCGGATCGCGTGTGGCGATATCCAGCAGCACGTTGGTATCCACGAGAACCATTCCTCAATCCTCGCCGCGGGTGGTGGCCATGATTTGATCGGTTGTCTGTTTCGTGGTGGCGGAACCGGCGGCTTTGGTTAGCCACACATCGAACGCCGTCGCGGCAGCACGGCTGCGTTTGCGCGGTTTCACTTGAAGACCGTTCTCCCCTGCCACGAACTCCACTTCTGTACCTGGAAGCAGCCCGAATCGCTCGCGCAGAGCCTGCGGGATGGTGATCTGGCCTTTGACGGTGACAGTCATGGAGGCGGTACTACTGCTGCCGGTAATACCGGTCAACCGGCTTTTCGTCGGAGGGATGGGAGGGGGCGCCTCCTGACACTCCCCCCCCTTTGAGAATGGTTTCGGGGAGGCGATGTCCTCATCGCCCTGAGAAAGGCTTTGGAACGGCGACGAGGACGTCGCCACCCCGTTCCAGGCGAGGGCGTGCGTTCAGTGCTTCTTGAGGATGAGGCGGTGGTCGATGCGCTTGGTCTGGTGGTGCTCGAGCGGCGGGAGATCGGTGTCGGTGGGCGACTCGGTCTCGTGGAGCAGGGCCTTGGCGAATTCCTGGAACTGGCTCCAGCGATCCCACTCGAGGGCGGGTGCGTTGGAGACCTGCCGCAGCAGCGAGCGCCATTCGATGATGACGCGGTCGATGTCGCCGTCGCCGAGGAAATCCGTCACGTACCGGTGCTTGCTGTAGGGGTCGCGGTGGATGGAGTGGACGACGAGGTTGGCGCCGTCGCCGTACTTGGGTGGGATGCCGTTCTCGAGGTAGCCGTCGATGTTCTGGTTCCCGTACTTCGCGTGGCAGGCAACGGCGAGGCGGCCACCCCACCGGTTGTCGTCGCCGCAGAAGCGGAATCCGGCGTCGAGGTTGGCGAGGTCGTAGACGAGTTCGTCGAGTGGATACGACGGGTCCTCGAGGGCGGCGGCCACGGCGAGGCCGACGCCGCCCTGGAAGAAGCTGACGATGCGGCCGCGGAGCGTGGGCACGCCGCGGTGATCGACGAGGGCGAGTCGGCGCCAGAGGAGGGCGGTGCCGGTGGCGGCGGTGAGGTTGCGGCAGACGTCGGTGAGCGGGCAGCGGGCGCAATCGGGCGGGAAGATCTCGCGTTCGGGCGGATGCCAGAGGCCGACGCCATGGCGATCGACGGGAACGCGGAGGTGCAGGTTCTCGAGGGTGACGATGGCGACGATCTGCTGTGGGTGGACGTCGAAGCGGAGGACCGGCGTCCGTTCGGCCGCGAAGTGGGCCTCGACGAGCGGAGCGATGGTGCCGTGCCAGGTCTCGATCGAAGCCTGACGTCCGTGCCATGCGGTGAAACGGCGGACCCACTTGGAGAGGATCACGCGATCCGTGCCGAGGCGTTCCGCGACGATGAGGGAACGGCCGTGGACGGGGCCGTCCGGCGATTCGGCGACCTTGGCGAGACCGCCGGTGCCGATCTTGTCGAGGGCGGCGGGAACGGTGAGGACGGGCTTGAGGCGCGGGGGACCATCGAAGCCCTTGCGGGTCGGCCGCAGCAGGGCTTCCGGGGAAGCACCGGCCTCAAGGATCGGGACAGGCTCGGGCGGCGGCGGTGCGGCCTCCGGGTTCGGATCCACCGGGTGGAAGATATTCCGGAGGGGAAGGTCCTGCGGGGCGGGGAAGTGTTCCCATTCGCCGCGGGAGTTCTGCATCTCGCGGACGCGGCGACGGACGTGTCGGGCACGCTCGGCGTCGGTCTTCAGTCCGCACGGGGTTTCCGGGTGACGGAGGGATTCCTCGACGCCGAGGAAGATGGGCTTGGTGGTGAAGAGTCGGGACTGGACGCGGACGGCTTCGAGGAAGGGGTCCTTGCCCTGTTCATCGGCGGCGGCCATCAGGTTGAGCAGCGCGGACCAGTCGACCATGCCGGAGCGGGCGAGGTGCGCGGGTTGGCCGTCGCGGAGTCGGAGACCCTGTGGGGAGACGAGGACATAGCCGGTCTCGTCGATGCCACGGCGACCGGCGCGACCGAACATCTGGAGGATCTCGTCCTGGCGGATGGGGACCTCGACGCCGTCGCGCTTGTAGGATTCGGCGGTCATCGAGACCGAGCGCAGGGAGAAATTGATGCCGGCGGCGAGGCCCATGGTGGCGACGACGACGCGGAGTTGGCCGGCCTTGGCGAGGGGTTCGATGACGCCGGCGCGGACGGCGTACGCGAGGCCGGAATGGTGGTAGGCGACGCGCGACTTGAGCAGCTTGGCGAGGTGTTCGCCGACGAGGCGGCGCTGGGCGTCGGAGAGTTGGAGGGGGTTCGGATTGGGAAGTTCGCGGGCGACCTCGGCGGCGATCGCCTCGGCCTGCTGGCGGCGCGGGGCGAAGAGGAGGACAGGGCCTAGGGATTCGGCGAGGGCCTTGGCGCAGAACCGGGGCCAATGCCCGCGGATCTCGGAGTGGAGCCGCCAGTTGAGGTGCTGGACGAAGACCTCGTCGAGCGGCACAGGTCGGATGTCGTAGCGGACGAGCGTGGCGTCGCGACCGAGGCGTTTGAGCCAGTGGACGATGTGGTCGGGGTTGGCGACGGATCCGCTGAGGAGCAGGAGTTGGGTGCGCTGGGGGGCGAGGGCGATGGCGAGTTCGTAGTTCAGGCCGCGGTCGTCATCGGCGAGCATCTGGTATTCGTCGACCACGAGGAGCGATGGACCGTCACCGTGGATGAGGCGGTTCTTCTGGGTTTCCAGCGTCGCGACGATGACCGGGGCGGAGAGGTTGTCGGAGAGGTCGCCGGTGGCGATGCCGACGTTCCAGCCGCGGGAGCGCCACTCGGCGAGCTTGTCGTTGGCGAGGGCGCGGGTGGGGACGGTGTAGATGGCCTGTCCGCGGTTCTTGCCGTGATTGGACCAGAGTTCGAACACGAAGGTCTTCCCGGCACCCGTGGGGGCGTGCACGACGACATCCTTGCCGGCGCGGAGGGCGGAGACGGCTTCGTGCTGCCAGAGGTCGGGGACGGTGACCTGTTGGAGGGCGGCAAAGGGGGACGCTGCGGGGTCTGAAGACTCCTCAGCGGTCCTGGTGGGGGCGCCCGGCGTATGCACGGGCGAAAGGTTGTGTGTTCCGCGGGAAAGGAAAGCGCCAATCATTGGAAACATTCTGGACAGACAGGACAGATCCCTCAAACGTCTCCTGCATGAAGACGCTCCAGTTGCAGGAAGCCAAGCAGCAGTTCTCGGCGGTGGCTGAGAAGGCGGCTGGAGGTCAGCCGCAGGTGGTCACCAAGCATGGAAAGCCGTTCGTGGTCATCCTGAGCGTGGCCGACTGGAAGAAGTCCGAGGCTCCCCGACGACCCTTGCTGGAAATGCTCCGGTCCTGTCCCGTCGATCTCACCGGTCTTGAGCTGTCCCGCAGTCGGGAGCTTCCCCGGGATCCAGCGCCGTGAGCTTCCTGCTCGACACGAATGTGGTGAGCGAGGCGACGCGTCCGCAGCCCAACGTGGCGGTCCTCGAGTGGATGGCGGATCAGGATCCTGATTCGTTGTTCATCAGCGCCATCACCCTCGGTGAGTTGCAAAGGGGCGCGTTGCTGCTGCCGCCGGGGGCGAAGCGCAAGGCACTGCTGCACTGGATCGAAACAGGCATCAAGGAGGCGTTTGCCGACCGTATCCTTCCAGTGGACGCCCGGGTCATGGAGCGTTGGGCGCAGCTCGAAGCCGCCACCACGCGATCGGGACGACGCCTGGCGGCGATGGATGGCTTGATCGCAGCGACGGCGCTGGCTCACGAACTCACCCTCGCCACGCGCAATCAGGCGGACTTTGCCGGCCGGGATGTACCGTTGGTGGATCCGTGGGCGGGTCGTTGATTCCAGCTGAGATTGCCGGATCCACAGAGCAGATTCCAGAGATGGGTGGGGTTGTGGTCCACAGATTACACAGATTTCACAGATGGAGTGGCGTCATGCTCCACAGATTCCACAGATGTCGGGCTATTTCGCGATGGAGGGTTGTTGGAGGAAGGCGAGGAGGTGGGCCATGTCCTGGAGGGTGAGGCCGGACTCGAGGCCTTCGGGCATGAGGGATCGTCCGGTGTCCTCGAGCGAGGTGATCTCGGAGCGGAGGAGGGTGTGCGGGGAGCCGTCGGTCAGGGTGAGGATGAGGCTGTTGCCGGTGTCCGAGGTGATGATGCCGGAGAGTTCGGATCCGTCGCGGAGGCGGGCGACGTAGGCGCTGTAGCCGGGTTGGATGTCGGCGTTGGGGACCAGGATGTTGGCGAGGAGCTTTTCCGGGGATTGGGTCGCGAAGGAGGCGGGATCCGGGCCGACGCGGTTGCCGGTGTCGCCCAACTTGTGACACGGGCTGCACAGGCGGACGAACGTGGCGAGGCCTTCGCGGTGGACGCCGGAACTGGAGAGGGCGACGGCGGGTTGGAATCGGGCGAGGACCTCGGACCGTGCGGCGGGGACGCTGAACCACTTCGTGGCGAGTTCACGGACGCGGGCGGACTTGTGACGCGTGAGACGGTCGCGTCGGGCGGCGTCGGGCGGCGCGAACTGGAGTTCGAGGGAACGTTCGACGAGGGCCACGGCCCAGCCTTCGCGTCCGACGAGCACGTCGAGGGCGGCGTTGCGGGCAGCGGGAGTGAGCGACGGCCAGTTCCGGAGGATGGGACCGGCGATGTCGTCGGATCCGGTGGCTGCCGTGGTCGAGGACGAGGCCCTTTGCAGAGAGGGGATCGATGACGCGGTCGGAGGAACGTTCGGTGAACATGGCGTTCACGCGGACGGGAAACTGGAGGGGCGAGATGTCGGTGACATGGGCGCCGGCGCGGAACACCGGCCCGGCTGTGAACACACGCAGGCCGGCGGAGAGGATCAGCAGGACGGCGAACCACGATTGCCACATCGGGGAGGACATGCTGCGGAGTATGTCACCCCGAGGATCGCGTGACGATGCCCGGGGGGCAGTTTCAAGATTCAAGAGACAAGTTTGATGCTTCGAGTGATTCGTGGTTCAGGGATCAGAGGCTTCTGGCCACGAAAGGCACGAAGGACACGAATATTTGCGGCTGTCCCAGATTTCGTCGGCGTCCAGTATTACTGATATTCCAGATGTCGGAGTTGGCGGGCCTGCACTGCACTTTTGATGGTGATGTGTCTTGGTGCATCCGCGTGGCGTGAAGGGGAGGATTGGCTTGGATTCGTAGGGTTGTTTGTCGGATTCCGGGGGGCGGCAGCGAGAACCTTGCGGGATGAGCGAGACAAAGCTGTAGTTGTTGCAGTGGCACACCCGTGAGAGCTGGGAGGTGGCCTTCGCGGAGGTCGTGCAACGCCCTGTGCATCTCATTTATTCCGTGGCGCTCCGTCAGGTCCCCCGTGAATAGACCAGGAACAGTTCGTCGCCGTGGCGGCGGAGGTATTTCAGGGTGAATCCGGGGGCTTCGGTCAGGTGTTCGATTCCGGTGCCGTCGCTGATGGTCGGGGCGGTCCGGCCGCCGAAGATCCGGGGGCAGAGGGTCAGGTGGAGTTCGTCCACGAGGCGGGCGCGCAAGAGGGCGTCGTTCAATTGCCCCCCGCCTTCCACGATGACGTCCCGGATGCCGTGGTCCCGGGCGAGTTGGGCGAGGCCGGCGGCGAGGTCGATGGGATCCGTTGGCGAACTCCAGACCACGTCGGCGCGGGACTGGAGCGCCTCCCGGCGTGCGGTGGTCGCGGTGGGGCCCATCCAGATGTGGATCGGGGAGAACCGATGGCTCCAGATCCGGGCCTCAGGTGAGAACGAGCCGGAACCGCTGACGATGACGCGCACCGGATGTTCGGCGCGGCCCTGGCGCAGACGAAGGCGTCGGAAGGATTCGCCCCCGTTGCCGAGGGTGGCGTTGGTTTCCTCCACGGTGCGGGCCCCACACAGGATGGCGTCGGAAGCGGCGCGGAGTTCGTACAGGTGACGGGCGTCGCGCGGACTTCCGAAGGTGTGCACCGATCGGGTGGAGGTCGCGATCTTGCCGTCGGCGGTCATCGCCATGTTGAGGCGGACGAACGGACGCGCGGTCATAGGAGGAGCATGGCGTCGCCGTAGCTGAAGAAGCGGAAGCGCGCCTCGACCGCGGCCTGGTAGGTTTCGAGCATGCGCTGGCGGCCGAGGTCGGGTTCGCCGGGGGCGGCGAAGGCGCTGACCAGCATGAGCAGGGTGCTCTGCGGGAGGTGGAAGTTGGTGAGCAATCCATCGAGCACGCGGAACCGGCAGGGCGGGTGCAGGAAGATCCGCGTACGTCCGGCATCGACGGGGGGCAGGGGACTGAAGTCTGTGGGAACGTCCGCATCGGGAACCTCGCCCCACATTCCGTTGTGGAATCCCCGGGCCACCGATTCCAGGACCCGGGCGGTGGTGGTGCCGACGGCGATGATGCGGCGTCCGGCGGCCTTGGTGCGATTGATGGCGGCCGCAGTTTCCGGCGGCAGGGAGAATCGTTCCTCGTGCATCCGGTGGTCCGCGAGGCGGTCGGCCTTCACCGGGAGGAAGGTTCCGGCACCGACATGCAGGGTGAGATGGGCGGTTTCAACGCCCTGGGTCTGGAGCTCCTGAAGGATGCGTGGGGTGAAATGGAGCCCGGCCGTGGGTGCGGCTACCGACCCGGGATTCCGGGCGTAGACCGTCTGGTATCGCTCTTGGTCTGCCTCGGGCGTGGGACCTTCGGGGCGCTGGATGTAGGGGGGCAGGGGCAGTTCGCCGTGGATTGCGGCGAAGTCGAGGACGTCGCCTTCGAAGCGGAGTTGGCAATGTCCCTCGTCGTTCTTGGCGAGGACAGTGGCCGGAAGTGGGGCGGAAGTGGGGCCAAAGTGGAGCAGGGTCCCGGGGCGGACCCGTTTTCCGGGACGGAGGAGGGTCCACCAGGTCCGGGGCGCGGATTCCTCGAGGAGGAGGATTTCAACGGCGCCGCCGATTCCGCCACTGCCGTCCACTTTTTGCCCCCGGAGTCGGGCGGGGATGACCTTGGCGTCGTTGAAGACGAGGAGATCACCGGGTTGGAGGAGTGTAGGAAGGGTAGTGAAGTGGGTGAAAGTGCGGGCGCCGGACGACCGGTCCAAGACCAGAAGTCTGGATGCATCCCTTTCAGGAGCCGGATGTTGCGCGATCAGCTCCGGCGGCAGGTGAAAATCGAAGTCGGTAACCAGCACGGTGGAGGAAGGGAAGCACAGGGGAGCGGAGTGGGCTAGAGGTGGATCTGTGGGATGGATGAGGGAGACTAAAAGTGGGTCAAAGGGGGAGGGCCGGAAGTGGCTGGAAGTGGGGGGGAGGGGGGTGGGTTTGGAGCGCGGCAGAGCAAGGATTGCTTCGGATTGCAAAATGTTCTGGATAAGCATGTTGCAAAGTTGTGATCCAACCTGTGAATAGGATGTGGAAAACCTTGATGGATGAAAAGGGGGAAGAACTTGACCTAAAGTTTCCCATAGGAATAGAAAGTGGGCATCCAGCAGGCGATAGTGGATGACGCGGTTACCGGAGTGGCAATGGGCTTCCGACGCCCAGGACGGCGGGGTCGGAGAGCGGTACGGGGCAGAAAGTGGCACCGAGTGGGTGCCGGGCTGATTGGATGACCAGCCCCCCGACCGCGGACGGAAAACCGGTAGCGCGGATCCACGATCCCACTGGGGAGCGCGGCGACATGGCTTCCAGCGATGTCAAAGAACAGCAGGCAGTCGAACCGGGGAACTTTCCCCGGGCTGGAGTGACGCGCCCGTTGTTCACATGGAAGTACAAGCACGGCGTGGATGGTCAAGGGCGTATTCAGTTCCCGAGCAAGTGGAAGATGCGGTCGATGGAGACCGAACTGATCGCCGTGGTGCTGCGGCATGAGCTGACGGAAAAGGATTATATCCTCGTGCTGCCGTACGACTTGTTCAACCAGTTCAGCACAAGGCTTTACTCGGATTCCTTCACGGCCTCGAAGGCGCAGGCGGTGCGGCACGACTACGCCGAAAGGATCATGGGGATCGATCTCGATGGGGCCGGCCGCTTCATGCTGCCGGGGGAGTTGCGGACGCCGGCGAAGCTGGAGAAGGAGGCCTTGCTGGTGGGGTGCATCGACCGGTTCGAGATCTGGAATCCGGCGGATTACGAGGACGCACGGGAGAAGGAGAAGTTCGTCCTGAAGGCGGAGAAGAACGGGAACAACAATCCCTGACGACGGAGGCAATGATGAACAAACGACGTGCGGTTGGGATGGCGGGTGCGGTGGTGCGGTCCTGGTGGAAGCCATGGACGTGGTTCCGCCGTGCCACCCCGGAGCGGATCACGCGGTCGGCGCAGCAGCTCGAGATGATCCTCGGGGCCGTGAAGCCCGTCCGGAATCCGCTGATGGATGACGATGTCTCGGTGGTGCGCCGGCCGGTGGGATCGCGCGTCCTGCACGAATCCCAATCTCCGGTGACGTCGCGGCCGGCGGTCGAGCGGGAATCCGACCGTGCCTGGAAGCGCTTGCGCGAACGTCGGGTCGAAGACCTGAAGGTCGAGGCCTGACGCTGGAAACCCGGACGGCACCTGACGATTTCAAGCAACGGCCACGGTCGGCCATTCCCTGGCGACACCCCCCATGACACGTGAGCGACTTCACCCACATCCCGGTACTGCTGAAGGAGGCGCTGGCAGCGATGCAAGTGCGCGCGGGCGGGTCCTGGGTCGATGGAACCAGCGGCGGCGGTGGACATTGCGAAGCGATCCTGAGGGCGACGGCGCCGGAGGGTTTCCTGTGGGCGTGCGACCAAGATGGCGACGCGGTTGAGGCGACGCGACGTCGGTTGAAGGAGTTCGAGGGGCGGTTTGAGGTGCGGCGCATGAATTTCGAGGGACTGAAGAACTGGTTGGGCGCACGGCGCGTGAACGGGGTCCTGTTGGACCTCGGCACGTCGTCACACCAGTTGGACACGGCGGACCGTGGTTTCAGCTTCCAGGCGGATGGACCGTTGGACATGCGGATGGACCAGCGCGGCACGATGACGGCGGCGACGATCGTGAACAGTTGGGAACCGGAGGCGTTGGCGGAGGCTTTCTACCGGTTGGGAGACGAGCCGGATTCCCGTCGGATCGCGCGGGCGATCGCGGAGGAGCGCCGGGTCCGGCCGTTCGAGACGACGGTCCAGTTGGCGGATTGCGTGGAACGGGTTTGCCCTCGGCGTGGGCGACGGACGCATCCGGCGACGCGGGTGTTTCAGGTGCTGCGGATGCTGGTGAACCGGGAGCGCGAAGTCCTGGAGGCGGGATTGAAGGCAGCTTGGTCGGTTCTGGCGCCCGGTGGGCGTCTGGCGGTGATCACGTTCCATTCCGGGGAAGACCGGATGGTGAAGGATTTCATGCGGGAAGAGGCGCGGGACTACGACATGCCGCCGGGACAACCGGACGTGCCGGAGTTGCGCATCCCGCGGAAGCCGCGGGCGTGGCTGGTGACACGCCGACCGGTGCTTCCCTCGGAGGCGGAGATGGAATCGAACCCCCGGGCGCGGAGTGCGCAATTGCGGGTGGCGGAGAAACTGGAGGACTGACCTATGGCATCGAACCGAAGACGGGATGAGGAATCGGTGAAGCTGGGCGTGCTGGTGCGCGCGTTGCTGGTGTGCGCGGTCATTGCCGGTCTGGGCATTGGCTACGTCCGGCAAAACTCCGAGCAGCTCAGCATGGGCCGGCAGATCACGGAGCTGGAGCAGCGCCGCGAACGGCTGTCGCGGACGCTCGAAGCCCAGCGCACCACGTTGGCCATGCTTGTTTCGCGGCCGCAGCTGCTGGCGCGGGTGGAGCGTTTCAAGCTTTCGCTGACCAACGCCTTGCCGTCGCAGCGCCTGTACGTCTCGGTCCCACGTCCCGCCCTGCCGGGAGTGGGGACAGCGCCGGCGTTTGCGCGCGGGTCGACCTCGTCAGCAGCGGGAGCTCCCGTGGCGACATTGGGAACGAGCCGCTGAACAATGGGCACCTGAGTTCGTTCCCGTCATGGACCGCCAACAAACCAACCGCCGGATCTGGTTCCTCGCCTGGGGCTTTGGCGCGGCGTTCACGGTGCTTGGGGTCCGGCTGACTTTCGTCCAGTCCCTGGCGCCGATCCGTCCGGATGCCCAGGACGACACGGGACACCGGATGATCCGGCCGGCCAAGCGGGGGGACGTCCTCGATGCGCGGGGCAACGTGATGGCCCAGTCGCGCCTGGTGTATGATCTTTATGCGGACCCGGTCGTCATTGGGACCAATGCGGGTGCGGTAGCGACCTATGTGGCTCCGCTGCTGGGGAAGTCGGTGCCCGAGCTGCTGCCGATGCTGACGTTGACCCCGGAGATCCGGACGAACTGGGTGGTGACCAACGTCGGTGCACTGCGGGTGACGAACCTTGCGGTGCGTTGGTACACGAACCGGTCCGTGCTGGTCGCCTCCAATGTCGAGCCGGCCGTGGTGGCACGGTATCGGGACGGGATCACGAACCTGCTGTTCCCGCGCTTCGTGGAACTCAAGGACACCTACACGGAAGCACGGCGTCGGACGCCGGGTCCGGTGGATCGGTTGCAGGCGATCGTTCAGGGACGAGGTGGGGAGCTGAAGGAGCACAGCCGCAAGGTGTCGCGGTTGCGGCGGGAACGTGATGCCCTGGCGGGCCAGCAGAGGGAATTGCGCATCAACGGGTTGACCCCGGTGCCGGTGGAACAGCGCGTTTATCCCCTCGGGCTCGCGGCCGCGCATGTGCTGGGCTACACGACCAATGATGTGGCGCGCCCGTCCCGCGGGGTTCCCGTGCGCCTCATCGGCGCGATGGGCATCGAGAACCGATTCGACAACGAATTGCAGGGGGTTCCAGGACTTCTGGAAACGCACCGCGTCAAGGGACGCGAACTGGTTTCCATGCGCGGACGCGACCTTGCCGCGCGCGACGGATTGAACGTCCGGCTGACGATCGACAGTCCGTTGCAGAGCATCGTCGAGCAGGCGCTGGACGACGCGGTGCAGGCGATCGATCCGAAGGCGATCACGTGCATCGTGGTGCGTCCGCAGACCGGCGAGATCCTGGCGATGGCCAACCGTCCGACGTTCGATCCGAACTACGTCCGGTTCGCGCCGGTGGATCACCGCATGAACCGCGCGATCACGGTGCCGAGCGAGCCCGGATCGACGTTCAAGATGTTGACCTATGCGGCCGGCTTCGACCTCGGTTTGGGCCACATCGACGAGATGGTGGACTGCGAGCACGGGCGTTGGCAGCCGCCGTCGGGCAGGCCGGTGCGGGACATGGAAGGCCATGGGCTGGGCGTGGTGAGCTTCGAGCGGGCGTTCGCGAAATCCTCGAATGTGGCGGCGGCCAAGCTGGGCCTGCGGATGTCGGCGGCGCAGTTCATCGCGTACATGAAGCGGTTCGGGTTCCTGCAGCGCTCGGGCATCATGTACTCGAGCCGGAGCAACTGGGGTGGGGAGCATCCGGGCGGGATTCCGGAGCCGGAGCGCATGAACGTCGAGCGCCAGGGCCGGATGAGCTACGGGTATGGGCTTTATGCGACGCCGTTGCAGACGGCGATGGCGGCGGCGGCGATTGCCAACAATGGCCAACTGATGAAGCCGCTGCTGGTCCGTTCGATCGAGACGCAGGATGGACGGGTGGTGGCGCAGTACGGACCGATGCGTGCGGGCACCGAGCCGGCGATCCGGCCGGAGACGGCAGCGCAGTTGCGCCGGGCGATGCGGAGCGTGGTGACGGACGGTACCGGCAAGATCACGGCGCTCGAGGAATTTGACGTGGCTGGAAAGACGGGGACGGCGCACAAGGTGGATCCGCTGACCCGACGCCAGAGCAACGAGAAGTACACGGCAACGTTCGTGGGGTTCCTGCCGGCGGAGAAGCCGGAGCTGTGCATCCTGGTCCTTGCGGACGAGCCATCCAAGCGGGGGGGTGGGTCCCATTTCGGGGGGAAGGCCTGCGGGCCGGTGTTCAAGTCCATTGCGCAACAGGCGGCCAGTTACCTGGCGCTGCAATCGACGCTGCGGACGAACACCCTGACCAATCTCGCGCTGACAACCAACCAACCCGCTCAGCGGGTGAACTGACATGTTGCTGGACCACCTCCTCAGCCATCTGCCCGGAGCGCAGTACGATCCTGTGCGCTTCCGGAATGCAGGACGCCGGGTGATCCGTGGCGTGACCACGGACTCCCGGAGTTCGGCACCCGGCATGCTGTTTGTTTCGCTCCCGGAGCGTCAGCGCGAGAACCCTTTCCAGGCCTGTGCCGCGCACGACCGCGGCTGTGCGGCGGTGGTGCGGGACGAGGCCACGCCAGCTCCCCGCGGTGCCTCGTGCGTCGAGGTGGATGACGCCTGTTCGGCGCTCGGATGGATCGCGGCTGCCCTGCACGACCATCCCTCCCGGCGCCTTGATGTCTTTGGTGTGGCGGGCGAGGCGGGACCGCGTGCCCGGTTGGCGGGAGTCCTGGCCGAGCTGTTGGGGGCGGCCGGTGGATCCTGCGCGCGGTTTTCGCCGGGGGAGTGTGCTTCCGGGGACCGTGTCCATCCCTGGGAGGTCGCGGGCATGGACGCCAGCCACGTCCAGCTCGAGCTGGCGCGTCACGCGCAGACGGGCGGGACCGCTTGTGTCCTGGAACTGGGCCACGATGCGTTGGCGGAGTCGTCGACCCGTGGCGTCGAGTTCCGGCGTCGGGTCGAGGCCGGGGATGTGCTGCCGGAGGCGTTGGTGCCGACGCGCCTTTCGCCGCGGGGAAGCTTCTGTTCGTGGCATCGGGAAGGCCGCGAATACCGGGTGGCCACGCCCTTGGCAGGTCGCCTTCAACTGGCGGCCCTGGGTCGCGCGTTGGAAATGGCGGCGGACGCGGGCATCTCGATGGCCCGGCTGCTGGCCACGGTCCCGACCTTGCGGGTGGCGACGGGATGGTTGGAGCCGGTGCATGCCGGACAGGCCTTTGGTCTTTTCGTGGATGCCGCGTGTGACGCACGCAGCATGGAAAGCACGCTGGCCTGCGCGCGCGAGCTGACGCAGGGACGCCTGTTCGTGGTGACGGGCCCCCGACCGGATACCGCCGGCGCAGAAATGCTGGAACTGGCGCATGTGTGCGGTGTCCTCGCCGACGCGGTGGTGGTGACGACGGATGATCTCGCCCCCGCGGAGTTCGCGCTCCGGGCGCCGGAATTCGCCGTGGCGGCCGGGGGGCCCCGGGCGATGGCGGTCGTGGAGGCGGACCGCCACCAGGCGTTGCGCCGGGTCTGCGGCGCCGCCCGTGCCGGTGACGTGGTGATCGTTGCGGGAAAGGCCGCAAACCCGACCCAGCGGATGGGCGATGTCCTCATCCCGTGGGATGACCGGGCGCATCTTGGCTCGGTGTTGGGCCGGATGGGATACGTCGGGGGAGACTTTTGACGAAGGGAACATGGAAACTCGCGACATGAACTGGGTGGCAACGGCCACGGGCGGAACACTCCGTCCGGGGAGTGCTGCCGTGCGGTTCGAGCGCGTGTCGACGGACTCCCGCACGGCGGGACCGGGCGACCTGTTCGTCGCCCTGCGTGGGGAACGCTTCGATGCACACGACTTCCTTCCGGAGGTGATCGCCCGTGGTGTTGCGGGAATCCTGATTGCCAACGGGTGCGAGCCGCGATTCACGGGAAGCGCGGCGATGGTGACGGTGCCGGACACGCGCGGGGCGCTTGGGCGGATGGCGGCAAAGTATCGTTCGGAGTTTTCGTTGCCGGTGGTCGGTGTCGTGGGTTCCAACGGGAAGACGACCACGAAGGATCTGCTGGCGGCGCTTGTGTCGAGCCTTGGCCCTGTCCATCGGAGCGAGGCGAGCTTCAACAACGACGTGGGCGTGCCGCTGACGCTGTTGGGACTGGGATCGAACCATCGCGTGGCGATCCTGGAAGCCGGGACGAACCACCCGGGAGAACTC
>Ga0172372_10001160_pt1 | contig 40856 bp, 37 predicted proteins | sample LakKiv5m_2_FD_114544 | JGI IMG/M metagenome (GOLD analysis project Ga0172372, IMG submission 114544) | Freshwater microbial communities from Kabuno Bay, South-Kivu, Congo - kab_092012_9.5m | ecosystem: Environmental > Aquatic > Freshwater > Lake | place: Democratic Republic of the Congo...
CGGGTTGCTCGATCTCACCATCTACATGGGAGCGGCGCGGGGTTGGTTGGACGGCGGCTCGCTTTCCTCCTTCCGCGACCAGGTGTTCACCTTCGGGGCCACGTATCCGCCGATCGGACCGATCCTGTTCGTCCCGTTCGCGCCCCTGAACGACGAGTGGCGCGAGATCACCTTCACCGCACTGAGCATGGCCGCGCTCGGGGGCGCGGCCTGGTGCACCACCGGCATGGTCGGCCTGATCGGTCGGCGGCGCGTGGACTGGACCCTGTGGGGCTTCGCCGCCGCCGTGGTCACCACTCCGGTGTGGCTCACCATTCGTCAGGGACAGATCAACGTGATCCTGTGGTTCCTCGTGCTGGTCGACATCGCCGCCCTGCCCCGGCGGAGGCCATGGGGCGGCATGGCGATCGGACTGGCTACCGCCGTCAAGCTTACGCCGGGACTGTTCATCATCTGGTTGGCCACCACTCAACGATGGACCGCCACCCTGCGCGCCGTCGGCACTGCGTGCGCCGTCACCGCGTTGGGATGGCTGCTCGCTCCCGACGACTCTCGGCGCTACTGGACCGAACTCCTCTGGGACACCGGCCGGGTGGGCGACTTGGCCGACGACCGCAACAACTCGGTCATGGGAGTGCTGGCGCGTTTCCTGCCCGAGGGCGGGATCCGCACGGCGCCCTGGATTCTCCTCGTCGGGATCGTCGTGGTGATCGCGCTCGTGCGCGCCACCCGAGCCTCACGGACCGGCGACTTGCTGGCCGCCACCGCCATTGTCGGCTGCGCCACGGCCGCCGTCAGCCCGATCTCGTGGTCGCACCACCTCGGTTGGCTGCTGGTGGCCCTGGTGCCGTTCGTCGTGAGTGCCCGCTCGACCCGTGACCGTGTGCTGTGCGCGCTGGCCTATCTGGTTCTGGTCGGCCCGATGGGACACGGCGACTAGGCGTGGCTCTCTTCGGTGCGCGCCGTCCTGTGCTGTGCCGCCGTGGTGCTGGTACCGATACGCACGGACGCCCGCCAGCCGATCGAGAACGACCGGGTGAGCACCGCCTGAGTCAGGCGGCCACCACGCCGAGCAGACGATCCACGAACTCCTCGGCACCTTCCGCCAACCGGTTTCGACGAATGGCCATTCCCCCCACCACGTTGGCACCCAACCCCCGCACCAATTCCTCCAACTTGGGGAGCGTGCGGCCGGTCTCCAGGGCATAGGTGCAGTACACCGCCGCCTGCTTCCCGGTGAGGTAGGGCAACTGCGCGATGCGGGCGGCCCGACCCGGCTTCTGCCCGAACAGGAACAGGCCGTCGGTCCACGATCCGATGATGACGAGATCGGCGGCCGCCAAGGCCTGGTAGTCGACTGCGGTGGTGGGGCACGAGACCGCCTCGACCCCGGCCTCGGCCAATCTCGCCACCATGAACTCTGCCGCCTTCTCGGTGTTGCCCGTCAGGCTCTCGTGGATGACCACTACGCGCACAGGACCTCGCTCCATCGTCCGTCGACGGGCAGAACCTACCTCGCCGACCGCCGTCGGCCGCGCCTCGGGGATCGACAGGCCGGTACGGTGGCGCCATGAGCGACTTCGTGCACACCGAACTGCTGCCACTGGGTCCCGACACCACCCCGTACCGCCTCCTCGGCACCGAGGGTGTGGAGACGGTGGAGACGCCGGTCGGGCGATTCCTGCGTGTCGACTCCGCAGCGATCACGTCGCTGACCGCGGCGGCCATGTTCGAGATCGAGCACTACCTCCGCACGTCCCATCTGGCGCAACTGGCCTCGATCCTCGACGATCCCGAAGCGTCGGGCAACGACCGCTTCGTGGCCCTCGATCTCCTGCGCAATGCCAACATCGCCGCCGGTGGCGTGCTCCCCGGCTGTCAGGACACCGGAACGGCCATCGTCAAGGCCAAGAAGGGTCAGTTCGTGCTGACGTCCGGCGACGACGAGGCCGCCATGGCCCGCGGCATCTTCGACACGTTCCGCAGCGACAACCTGCGCTACTCACAGATGGCACCGCTCGACATGTACCGGGAGGTCAACACCGGCACCAACCTCCCCGCCGAGATCGAGATCGCCGCCATCGACGGTGACGCCTACAAGTTCTTCTTCATGGCCAAGGGGGGCGGCTCGGCCAACAAGAGCTACCTGTTCCAGGAGACGAAGGCGGTGCTCAATCCGACGAGTCTGCGCGCCTTCATCGCCGACAAGATGGACCTGTTGGGCACGTCCGCCTGTCCGCCGTACCACCTGGCGGTGGTGATCGGCGGCACATCGGCCGAGTTCGCGCTGAAGACGGCGAAGATGGCCTCGGCCCGCTACCTCGACTCGTTGCCGCTGTCCGGGAGCGAGACCGGCCACGGCTTCCGTGACCTCGAACTGGAGGCGGAGTTCCTGAAGGTGGCGCAGCAGTCCGGGATCGGCGCCCAGTTCGGCGGCAAGTACTTCTGCCATGACGTGCGGGTGATCCGACTTCCGCGACACGGCGCCTCGTGCCCCATCGCCATCGCCGTGTCCTGTGCGGCCGATCGTCAGGCGCTGGGCAAGATCACCTCCGAGGGCGTGTTCCTCGAACAACTCGAGCACGATCCGGCGCAGTTCCTGCCCGAGGTCACCGACGCCGATCTCGACACCGATGTGGTGCGCATCGACCTCACTCGCCCGATGGACGAGATCCGGACCGAGTTGTCCCGCCTGCCCATTCGCACCCGCGTGAGCTTGAGCGGCCCGATGATCGTCGCTCGTGACATCGCCCACGCCAAGCTGAAGGAGCGGATCGACGCCGGCGAGGGTCTGCCTGAGTACATGAAGGACTACTGCGTGTACTACGCCGGACCGGCCAAGACCCCCGAGGGCTACGCCTCGGGATCCTTCGGTCCCACCACCGCCGGACGCATGGACTCCTATGTGGATCTGTTCCAGCAGCACGGCGGGAGTCTGGTGATGCTGGCCAAGGGCAACCGCTCCCGTCAGGTCACCGAGGCCTGCGCACGACACGGCGGCTTCTACCTCGGCTCCATCGGCGGCCCGGCGGCGCGACTGGCCCTCGACTGCATCCGCTCGGTCGAGGTGCTCGAGTACCCCGAACTGGGGATGGAAGCCGTCTGGCGGATCGAGGTCGAGGACTTCCCGGCCTTCGTCGTGGTCGACGACAAGGGCAACGACTTCTTCGAGGAGGTCGTCCGCTCCCGACCGGTGACCCTGCGCTAGGAGATCAGCCCTTCCGGCGTGCCGGTTCCCACGGCGCGTTGCGGTACATGTCGCGCAGTTCGTTCTTGAGCACCTTGCGCAGCGTCTGGTTGCGGGGCAACTCGTCCATGACCTCGAGCTGCTCCGGGATCTTCTGCACCATGAGGTCGGCGGCCCGCAGATAGTCGACCATCTCTTGGAAGGTGAGATCGTCGGTGCCCGGAGCCCGTTCGATGCAGGCACACACCCGCTCGCCGCGCTCACGATCGGGCAGTCCGATCACCGCCACGTCGGCCACCTTGGGGTGTTGATAGAGGAGGTCCTCGATCTCCTTGGCCGAGATGTTCTCGCCCTTGCGGATGATCACGTCCTTCAACCGGCCGGTGAGCACGACGTGTCCGTCGGCGTCGAGATGCCCGAGATCCCCGGTGCGGAAGCGACCCTCGGCATCGAAGGCATCCGCATCCAGCGACGGATCGGTGTAGCCCTTGAACACCATCGGACCGCGCAGACGCACCTCGCCGTCGACACCCTGGGGAGCCACCTCGCCGTCGGCGGTCACGATGGTCACCTCACAGGCGGTGACGGGCGCGCCGTCGGTGAACATCAACTGCGCCTCGGAGTCCTCCGGGCCGCCCTGGGCGATCATCGGACATTCGGTCATGCCGTAGCCATGACAGATGGGGATGCCCATCTCGGCCATGACCTCGGTGTACATCTCCGGCGGCTTGGGCGCCCCACCGCCCGAGAGCAGACGCAGCGACGGGATGATCGGCACGCCGGGCTGTGTGCGTTGCTTGCCCAAGTACATCTGGTAGAACGCGGGACCACCGCCGGCCATGGTGGCGCCCCGACGGGCGAACAGTTCGGTGGCCCGGTCGATGTTGAACGCCTCGACCAGCACGGCTCCACAACCGCGGTAGAGCAGCATCATCAGGTAGTCGGGACCGGCGATGTGCGCGTAGGGGAAGGCGATCGAGCCGATGTCGTCGGCAGTCAGTCGCACCGCGTCGGCCAGTCCGTACCCGCCGGCCATCAGTGTGCGGTCGGTGTGGCGCACGCCCTTGGGTGCCGAGGTGGTACCCGACGTGTAGTAGATCCAGCGCACCTCGTCACCGTCGGTCGGCGCCGGCGGCAGCGTCACGGGATCGGCCTCGGGCAACGAGTCGTAGGCCAGCATCACCTCGGGGGAGATGCCGTGCTCCTCGGAGAGCCGGATCGCCATCTCGTTGAAGTCGAAGCCGTTCCAGTCACCCGGGATGAGGAAGTACTCGGCGCGGGTCTGGGAGATCACGAACCCGACCTCGCGATCCCGGTAGATCGGGATGATCGGGTTTTGGACGGCTCCCAGCCGGGCCAGGGCCAGCGACACGACCACGGTCTCGATCCGGGTGGGCAGTTGCCACGTCACCCGGCTCCCATGGTGGATACCGAAGGCATGCAGTCCGGCGGCCACACGCTCGGAGAGGTCGCGCAGTTCGGCGAAGGTGATCTCACGATCCTCGTCGTAGAGCACCACCACGTCGGGGGTGGCCGCCGCCCGGGCCTCCACCAGTTCCCACATGGTCGTGGCCTGCTCTACCGAACCGATGACACTCGAGGACACGTCGACCCTCCCTCCGGGGCACCCCGATCGGTGCTCGGCCCTCATCATGCCCGCTGCGGGGACGGTCGGGACACGTCGGAGGTGAGCGCGTGTCAGGATGCGCCGATGGAGCGCACGATGCCCGCCTACCGGATCGTCGAGTGGGGCCGTGCCCCGGAGTTGACGGAGGTGGCGGTCCCCTCCCCCGCCGCCGGTCAGGTGCTCGTGGAGGTGGCGGGCAATGGCCTCTGCCACTCCGATGTCGGGATGTCCGCCATGCCCGGAGCGATCGGCGAGGCCATCGGCTGGAAGGTGCCCTTCACACTCGGGCACGAGGTGGGCGGTCGCATCGCCGCGCTGGGCGCCGGGGTGACCGGATGGTCCGAGGGCGATGCCGTGGCCGTGGTGTCACCACGCTCCTGTGGTCGATGCCGCTGGTGTGCCCGGGGCGAGGACAACAACTGCGAGGACTCGCTGGTCGGGCGGGGCTACGGCATGGACGGCGGGTTGGCTCGCTACATGATCGTGCACAGCGTGCGGGAGTTGGTTCCGCTGCGCGTCCTCGATCCGGTGTTGGCCGGTCCGCTCACCGATGCGGGCGCCACCTCCTACCACGCCGTGCGCCGAGCTCTCGGCCGCATCCATCCCGGCGGTCGCGCCGTGGTCATCGGCGCTGGCGGACTCGGAGCATTCGCCGTGCAGCACCTGCGCGAGCTGACCGCCGCCGAGCTCGTGGTGATCGACCCGTCGGCGAACCGGCGGGAATACGCCCTCGAACTGGGAGCGCACCGCGCTCTCGAGGGCATCGACGAGACGACCGTCGACGACCTGCGTCGTGAGTTGGCGGGCAGCGCTGATGCGGTGTTCGACTTCGTGGGCACCGACCCGACCATCGATCTCGGCCTGACCCTCACCGCCCGCGGCGGCGCCTTCGCTCTCGTCGGTGCCGGGAACGGTTCGCTGTCCGGACAGTTGTTCGGTCGGCTGCCCCGCGATGGCGAGGTGTTCACCTTCCAGGCACCCACCATCGCCGACACGCTCGACGTGTTCGCGCTGGCTGATGCCGGACGCCTGCGCATCGACGTCGACATGTACCCACTGGAGCGAGCCGCCGAGGCCTACGAGGCCATGGAGCGCGGCGAACTGCGCGGACGGGCTGTGGTGACACCCGCCTGAGTGCGGTCAGTCGCCGTCGAGTTCGAGGTACGGCGTCGACTGCAGATCATCGACCAGACGCAGCAACAGTCGTCCGAGCTCGATGCGCTCCTCCGGCTCCCACTCGGCCAGAGCTCGTGACAGCTGTGCACTGCGCACGCGCTCGTACCGAGCGGCGAGCGCCCGGCCTGCCGGGGTGCCGACCACGAGCACGATCGAACCGTGGTGCTCACTGGCCCGCCGTTCTGCCAGGCCGAGATCGGTGAGGGTGCGCAACTGACGACTGACGGCGCCGGTGTCCATGCGCGCCGCCCGGGCCAACTCACCCACCGGCATCGGGTCGTTCGAGCCCAGAGCCCGCAACACCTCGACGGACTGTTGGGAGAGTGCGACGCCGGCGGCGTCGGCCATCCCGGCGTTGATGCGTCGACTGGACAGCAGACGTTGGAGCTGGGAGATGCCCAGTCGTACCTCGACGAGCTCCGACTCGATGTCGCTGCCCGCCGACGTCTCCGCCGGTCGCCGCGCGTTCACACCGTCAGGCGTTCTGGAAGGCCGGGCTCTGATGGTCCGGCACCACGTCGAGGGGTGTGGCGATCTCGGCCACCGTCGGACCGATCCGATCGGCGATCGGCTGTAGCGCCTCCAGATCGATGTGGTACACCGCGGCCGCGTTCTCGGCCAGCACCTTGCGCAGATCGGCCTCGTCCCAGCCCACGAACGAGTGTCGGATCGACTCGATGCTGTAGGGCGAGGTGGCCTCATTGTGCGGGTAGTCCGAACCCCACATGCACTTGTCGATCCCGATCTCGCGGAATGTGGCGGCCTGCTTCGGTGAGGGGAAGCTCGAGCCGAGGAAGCAGTTCCGACGGAAGTAGTCCGAAGGCCTGTGTGGCAACGCGCCCGAGGCCGGCATCCCGATCTCGCCGATCCGCCCGCGCACCATCGAGTTGTGGATGTTGTCCATCCGCTCCAGCACTTCGGGCACCCACGCCGCACCCTGCTCGGTCATGACGAACTGCAGACCGGGGAAGCGTTCGAAGACGCCGCTCATGATGAGGTGCCACAACGCCCGATTGGCGAAGAACGGCGCCTCGAGCACGAACATGGTGATGGCGGCGTCGTGCTTGCCGTAGTTGGGGATGCCACTGCCACCAGCATGATGGGTGATCGACATCTCCAGGTCCTGACAGGTGGCCCACAACGGGTCGTAGGCGGCCGAGAAGAGCGGATCGATCCACGGAGTGTCGGGCGAGACACCGGGCAGCAGGATCCCACGGAGTCCGTTCTCCTTGGCCCACACCACATCGGCGATGGCCTCGTCGACATCGTTCAGCGCGATCTGGGCCAGTCCGACGCGGCGCAGTGGCGCTTCGGCCACGAAGTCGATGAGCCAACGGTTGTGGGCGCGCAGTCCGGCCATGCGCCGGGGGAAGTCCTCGGGTGACGGCGCCGGCGCGATCACCACGCCGGTGGGGAAGAACGGGGGCACCGTGTTGGGGAACAGCACCTCACAGGCCGTGCCCTCGGCATCGAGATCGGCGAGGCGACGGTCCGAATCCCAGTTCCGGGTGCGACCGTCGTCCTGGAGGTCCCGGAAAGGGTTCTTGTAGCGGCCCCGCCAGGCATCGAACTCGTCGCGCCATGCCGGATCCAGGTACTCGCGGTACTGCTCGTGACTGCCGCCAGCGTGACCGTCGGCCGAGACGATGACGTAGTGATCATCGGCTGCCATGGGGACCTCCCTCGTCGGTGCCCCTGAGGCTACCGGAGACACTTGACCGAGTCAACAGTGCCCGTTCAGGTCAGGTGGAAGTACGGCAGCACGAAGCCGTCATCGAAGCGGTGGAACTCCACCTCCACCGGCAGGCCGATGGCCACCTCGTCGTGCGCACACCCCACGAGGTTGGCCAGCATCCACCAGCCCTCCTCCATCGTGACGATCAGCGGCACGTAGGGAACCTTCATGCTCGGCGTCACCGGACGCCACACGCAGGTCCAGCTGTAGATCTCACCGCGTCCGCTGCTGTCGGTCCACGTCAGACGCCGTGACGCACACGACGCGCAGAGCAGCGCCGGTGTGTGGGTGGCGGCACCACAGTCCTCACACCGCTGGAAGCGCAACACGCCCTCGGCGCATCCGTCCCACCACGGCCGAGACAGCGGACCGGGAACGGGACGGGGGATGTCACCGGTGCCGGCGCGCAACACGGTCATGGCCGTTCCGTCCCCAGCAGCAGGACGTCGGTGAACAGCGCGCCGGATCCTCCGCCGGTGCACATCGCCACCTCGGCCCCGGGCACCTGCATCGACGCGCATGTGCCCCGCAGCTGCTCGACACCGCACACGACGCGTTGGATCAGTTGCACCGCGGCGCCACCATGACTGAACGACATGGTGCCGCCGTCGGTGGTGACCGGGGTGGCCCCGTCGGGTTCGATGGCACCCGAGGTCACGTAGGCGCCGCCCTCACCCTCGGCGCAGAAACCGAAGGCCTCGAATTGCCGGATGATCTCGAACGAGAACGGGTCGTAGAACTCGCACACATCGACGTCGCTCGGACCGAGGCCCGCCGTGGCGAACGCCTCCTCGGCCGCCCTCCTCCCGACGTGACCGCCGATGAGATCGGGACGCCGCACGCCGCCGAGGTCCCAGGCCGGCGGGTGCTGGTAGGAGGGTCCGAGATGATCGGTGCCGCCACCGAGCAGGTACACGGGCCGGTGGGCGAGGTCGTCGGCCCGGTCGGCCCGGCTCAGCACGAGAGCCGTGGCGCCCTCCGAGGTCATGGCGCAATCGAGCAGGTGGAAGGGATCGGCGATCATGCGACTGTCGAGGATGTCGGCTGCCGTGAACGGACCCCGACCCGAGTACACCGCGCCGGGGTGGGCGCTGCCGTTGTTCCTGATGACGGCGGCCACATGCGCCATCTGCTCGGCTGTGGTGCCGTACATGTGCATGTGTCGACGGGCCATGAGAGCGAACTCGGCGGCGGTGAACATTCCGTAGGAGGCCACGAACTCGTGCGTCGGTCGCGTCCACGGCGCCGTGCGCGAATGCTCGCGGTAACTGCCCGCTTCACCGGTGGCCACCAGCACCGTGGTGGCCAGTCCGCAGGCGATGGCCATGGCCCCTTCCAACACGGCGGGGATCCCCAGCGGCGACATCGATCGCCATGCCGGGCCGATGCGACTCTGGTAGAGGAAGTTGCTGGCCAGTCCCCCGACCACGCCGTCGATGTCGCGCGGGCTCAGCCCGGCGTCGTCGATCGCCCCGAGCGAGGCCTCGAGAGCGATGCTCTGCGAGTCGTGGCCCTCGAGGACCTTGGCCTGCTGGGTGTTGTGGATCCCGACGACGGCGACGTCGCGGAAAGGGTGCGGCACCGACTGGTGGGCGTCGGCCTCAGCCGACGATCACGTTGGGTCGACCGAAGCCCTGGGCCTCACACAACGCCATGTAGGCGGCGAGCGTCCCCGGACCGTCGGCCACCGAGTCGATGTTGCCGTCCTCGTCGAGATTCAGGTTGCTGCCGTACATGTGGAACCACACGCGGGTGTCGTCCTCCACTGCCGTGAGCGTGTGCACCGATCCGGCGGGCTCGTACAGGAACGAACCGGCACGGTTCACGTAGTCGTACTCCTTGTACTTCCACGCGCCCGAGGTGGTGTAGCCCCACACCGGTCCCGTGTGACGGTGCGTCTGCACGGCGAAACCGGCCTGGAAGATGTTCTCCACGATCCACAGGCCTTCTTCGATCTTGACCTGGAGCACACGGAGCTTGTTGCCGCCGCCTATCTCCACGAAGGGCAGGTCGGACTCGCCGATGTGGACGGCTTCGGTGGGTGCGGTCAGCGTCATGGTTCCTCCTCGTGGTTTCGGGAGATGCTAGAGGGCCTCAGCGAGGTCCACGCACCAGGCGACCGGGACGGGCTCCGGTGTCGGTGTCGTCGCGGCGGATGATGGTGCCGGCCACGATCGTGGCCCGGTAGCCCGAGGCCCGCTGGACGAGCCGACCGCCCCCGGCGGGCAGGTCATGGACCACCTCGGGCTCGAACAGTCGCAGGTGTTCGAGATCGATGACGTTGACGTCGGCCCGCTTGCCGACCTCGAGCGTGCCCCGGTCACCGAGGCGGTAGAGCGAGGCCGTCTCGTGGGTCTGCATCCGCACGGCCGCCTCCAGCGACAGTCGCGGACCCCGGGTGCGGTCCCGCACCCAGTGGACGAGCATCGAGGTGGGCATGGAGGCGTCGCACAGCAGATTGGAGTGGGCGCCGGCGTCGGACAGTCCGACCACCGAGGCCGGGTGCGTGAGCATGTCGTACACGCCGTCGAGCCCCGACCCGGCGTAGTTGTTGATGCCCGCCATCAGCAGCGCTCGACCATCGCGGTCGAGCATGCGGTCGTACATCATCTCCATGTCGGTCACGCCGGCGGCGGCGGCCAGTCCGGCGATGGACCGCTCGTGCGTCGGCTCGTGATCCAGACCGTCCATGGGGAAGATGATGGCGGCGCCGTGCTGGGCGAAATCGGCGATGCCCTCGTAGAGGGTGCCGTCGGGGGCGTCGTCGGGTTCGGCGAGGATGGCGGCGCGCACCTCGGGTCGTCGCAACTGCACGATCATGGAAGCGATGTCGCCGCCGGACTCGTTGCGTACGGCCTTGAACGTCGGTCGACGCATGAAGGCGTGCGAGGCGGTGAAGCCGAGCAGCAGCCCCTGACTGCGGGCCGAGACCTGAGGCACCACCACAGCACCCTCGGCGCGCGCCTCGAGGGCACGATCGAGCACCTCGCGATAGAGCGACACGTCAGTGGGGATCTGGTTGAGCACCATCGACACGGGGATGTCGAACTCGACCGACATCCGCCGCATCCAGTCGAACTCCTCGAGGATCCGGTCCGGATCGGAACCGACGACACCGAGTGGTGAGACCTCGAACACGCCACCACCCGCGGCGGCCACCGCCGCGGCGATCGGCCACAACTCGTCGGACCCGGCGTGGGTGCCCGGCACCAGCGTGCCGTCGCGCGCGGTGTGCGCGTAGGTGCGCGAGGTGGTGAAGCCCAGCGCCCCGCACTCGATGGCCTCGGCGACCAGCTGTGCCATGCGGGCGATCTCGTCATCGGTGGGCGGTTCGTCGGCGATGGCCCGGTCGCCCATCACCCATACGCGCAAGGGACCGTGGGTGACCTGCTGGGCCACATCGATCGTCCAGTGCCGTTGCTCGAGCACGTCGAGGTACTCGGGGAAGGTGACCCAGTCCCACGTCATGCCTTCGGTGAGCGCGGCACCGGGGATGTCCTCCACGCCCTCCATCAATTCGATCACCTGCTGGCGCCGCTCCGGAGCGACGGGAGCGAACCCCACACCGCAGTTGCCGGCCACGATGGTGGTCACCCCGTGGCTCACCGACGGTTCGAGCACGTCGTCCCAGGTGATCTGCCCGTCCATGTGGGTGTGGATGTCCACGAAGCCCGGGGTCACGATCAGTCCGGTGGCGTCGAGCTCCTCGACGCCGGAGCCGCGCACCGTGCCGCCGACCTGCGTCAGCAGACCATGGTCGATGGCGATGTCACCGATGAACCGGGCCCGACCGGTGCCGTCGATGATGGTTCCGTGACGGATGACGAGATCGTGGGTGGCGCTCATCGTCCGGGAGCCACCAGCACACCGGGTGCGGCGCCGTCGACCTGCTGCTCGTCGACGCGGATGGGCTGACCGTTGACCAGCACATGGCGCACACCCACCGGGGCATCGGCGGTCAGGCGTTCGGAGCCGGCCGGGAAGTCGGCCACCCGTCGGATGGGCCCGGGGGCCACGGTGCTCGGATCGAAGACCACGATGTCGGCGATGGCACCGTCGCGCAGCACGCCGCGATCGACGAGACCGAACATGTCGGCCTGTGCCTTGGTCAGGCGGCGGATGGCTTCGGGCAGGGTCATGACGGCGCGATCGCGCACCCAGTTCCCCAGCAGATCGGTGGCCTGCGGCGCGTCGCACAACTGCCCGACGTGGGCCCCGGCATCGGACAGACCGAGAGCCACGTGCTCCTCGTTGAGGAGGAACGCCACCTCATCGACGTCGTCGTTGGCCACGACGCACCGGACACGCGTGGCCAGCCCGGCATCGGCCAGGGCCAGTTCCATGACCGCGTCGAACGGCTCGACACCGCGCTCGGCGGCGATGTCGACGATGCGCCGTCCCTCGAGCGATGGATCGACCGGGTTCTCGGTCACCTCGAACGTCTCCCACCGGGGGACCATGAAGGTCCCCTCCTTCCACTTCTCGATGGCGGCGGCCCGCCACTGGGGATCGGCGTAGGCCGCCCGACGCTCGTCGATCGACGCGCCCATCAGGTCGCCGAACACCGGATTGACGTTGAACGTGAAGGGTTCGGCCAGCGACATGGAGAAGGCCAGCGGCCGGGGTGAGACCTGCGGCCACACCTGCGCGCCCCGCTCCCACCCGGCCCGGTTCAGTGCGGCGAACGAACGATGGCCTCCGCTCGGTTGGGCCAGCAGCGCGGTGACCGTGAAGGGCACGCCGGCGGCGATCTGCAGGTCATAGATGTCGGCCACCGGGAGCGTCTCGCCCGGTGTCACCTCCACCACACCCCGACCGGCAGCGCCGACGGCGTTGAACAACGCCTCCAGTTCGGCCCGTTCGGCGAAACGCGACGGCACCGGCTTGCCGTCGACCCCGCGATGTGTCGGGGCGACGCTCGTGGCGAATCCGGCGGCGCCGTGGTCGAGCGCGTCGGTCAGCACCTCGACCATCCGCTCGATCTCCTCGGTGGTGGCGGCGCGCTCGTAGGCGTCGTCGCCCATGACGAACAACCGCAGTGCCGTGTGCCCCACGTAGGCGCCGAAGTTGAGACCCAGCGGGAGTGCACCCACCGCCTCGAGGTACTCGGGGAAGGTCGAGAAGTTCCACGGCACACCCGCCGCCAGTGCGGCGACGTCCATGTCCTCCACGTTCTCGAGGGTGCGGGCGATCAGTTCGCGATGCTCGGGCCTGGTCGGGGCGATGGAGAACCCGCAGTTGCCGGCGATGACCGTGGTGACCCCATGGAACGACGAGGGGGTGAGCGACGGATCCCAGAACACCTGAGCGTCGTAGTGAGTGTGGATGTCGATGAATCCGGGAGCCACGACGCACCCGGTGGCATCGAGCACCCGATCACCGGAGAGACCCGTGCCGATGGCCACGATGCGATCGCCGTCGACGAGCACATCGGCGCTCCGCTCGGGCCCGCCGGTGCCGTCGATGACGGTGCCGCCGCTGATGAGGATGGAGGGCATGGGTGTCCGATCGTTCAGGCGACGAGTCGCAACGGGAGTCGTTTGAGAGCGTTGTTGAGATTGGAGCGGACGCGCACGGCATCACCGGCGGGTTCGATCACCGAGAACGTGTCGAGGAGCTCTTCGAAGAACACGCGACCCTCGAGCCGGGCCAGGTGCACCCCGAGACAGAAGTGCTCACCGATGCCGAAGGAGAGATGAGGGTTCGGCGAGCGAGTGACGTCGAAGCGCTGCGAGTCGGCGAACACCGCCTCGTCGCGATTGGCCGAGGTGTAGTACATCGCCACCTTGTCGCCGGCGGCGATGCGAGTGCCGCCGATCTCCGTGTCGGCGGTGGCCGTGCGACGGAAGTAGTGCAACGGGTTGTACCAGCGCAGCATCTCCTCCACCGCGCCGGGGATCAGCGCGCAGTCCTCGCGCAACAGGCGCATCTGGTCGGGGTGCTGCAGCAGGGCCCACACGCCTCCCGCCATCATGGTGACGGTGGTGTCGTTGCCGGCGGTGATCATCTGCACCAGCAGGCTCCCGATGTCACCGTCGGTCAGGTACCGGCCGTCGAACTGCTGGCCGAGGATGATGTCCATCAGATCGCCCTGTGGCTCGACCGTTCGACGATCGGCGGCAAACTGCATGCCGTAGATCGCCATGCGCATCGACGAGTCGGCGCTCCCCGCCTCGTGGTTGTCGCCGTCGGGATTGATCTCGGGGTCCTGTGCGCTGGTGTTCAACTGCGAGAGCTGGTGCAGCATCTCCCAGTCGGACTCGGGGAGCCCGAAGAGACGTCCGATGACCTGCGTGGGCAGCGCGCCGACGGTCTCGTGCACGAACTCGACCTCGCCTCGCTGGCGTGACTCGGCGAGGATCTCGCGGGTGATGGTCCGGATCTGCTCCTCCATCCCGGCGATGATGCGAGCGGCGAATTCGGGGGCCAGCGGCTTGCGGTAGGCGATGTGCCGCGGCGGGTCCATCGACAGGAGCATGTCGCGCATGCGGGCCAGACGTTCGGGATCGAGATCCTCGAGCACCACCCCGCCGGCCTCGCACGAGAACAGCAGAGGGTTGCGGGCCACGTGCACCACGTCGGCGTGCCGCAGCACGGCCCAGTAGCCGGGCTCACCGGGCATGTCCTGCCAGTGCACGGGATCGACCTGCCGAAGTCGGGCGAACTCCTCGTGTGGCGAGTCGAACTCGTAGGTAGCCGGGTCGTAGAGATCGACCGTTGTCATGACGCCACTCCCCCTCCGGCCGCCCCACCGGCCGTCGCCGCATCCTCGCGCAACTAGGGTCGACGGTCACACCGCACGAGGAGCACCGATGCCCGTCCCGCTCGACGAGTACCCGATCCACCAGGCGCCCGAGTCGATGCGATGGTTCGCCACCAGCGACCGCAACGTCTACGACCGCTGCATCATGCACGCCCTGTCCCCCGATGGCGCCCATCAGGTGGCCGTCGGTCTCGGGGTGTACCCGCACGTCGGCGTGATCGACTGCTACATGGCCGTGCGTCGCGGTCGTCGGCTCACCTCCTTGCGCTGCTCGGGCGAACTGGGTCCCGACCGCATGGTGCAGGAGGTGGGGCCGATGCGGATCGACGTGGTGAAGGGTCTGCTCGAGGTCCGGTTCGTGTGCGAGGACACCGACGGGATCTCGGCCGACCTCACGTGGACCGGGGCCTTCCCCGCGGTGGACGAGCCCCGTCACATCCGCCGCATCGACGACATCACCATCCTCGATGCCTTCCGCTTCGTGCAGACGGCGTCGGTCACCGGAACGGTGCACGTCGACGACGAGGTGCTCGATGCCACCACCGAGCAGTGGATCGGCGCCCGCGACCGCTCGTGGGGGATCCGTCCCGTCGGCGAGGGCACCGGCCCCGGCCGACCGCAGCACGGCGGCCCGGCCATGTGGTGGTGCTGGATCCCGCTGCGCTTCGAGACCTTCGCCCTCATGCTGGTGCTGGAGGAGGACCGCGACGGCTACCGCACCATCAACGAGGCGATCCGCATCCGGCCCGACGGCTCGATCGAGCAGTTGGGATGGGCCGAACCGCACATCACCTACCGCCCTGGCACGCGCTACCCCACCCACGCTTCGATCGCCCTGCGCAGTCGTGACGGACGTGACCTGTCCCTGGAGATCGAACCTCTCGGCCCCATGCCGTTGAGCGTCGGTCTCGGCTACGGACCGGACGACGACGGGTGGAACCACGGGCGGTGGATGGGCCAGTCCTGGCAGCAACGGGTCGATCACGACCTCGACGCCGAACCAGCTGCCGGTCGGGTGGCGTGGAGCATGATCGATCACGCCGCTCGTGCCACCTTCGACGGTGAGACGGGCCACGGGATCTTCGAGCACCTGTGTCTGGGCCCCCACGCGCCGAGCGGTTTCGCCGACCTCACCTCGATGGCCTGATCACCATGGACATCGCCATGACACTGCCCACCATGCTCCCGCACGATCGGGCCGACACCCTCGCGTGGTGCCGGGCCATCGACGACGGGCCGTGGTCCTCGCTGGCCGTGCCCGAACGGGTCACCTACACCAGCCACTCGTGGATCGTCGAGCTCACGGCCGCCGCCGCACTCACCGAACGCGTGCGCCTGTGGACCACCATCGTGGTGCTGCCGTCGCACGACGCGGTCGACGTGGCCAAGCAGGTGGCTTCGGTCGATCGACTGTGCGACGGGCGGTTGACGCTGGGCATCGGTGTCGGCGGCCGCGAACACGACTATCGGGCCATCGGTGGGCGTTTCGATCGTCGGTGGTCGCGCATGGACGAACAGGTGGAGCAGATGCGGGCCATCTGGGCCGGTGAGCCACCGTTCGAGGGTGCCGATCCGGTCGGGCCGCCCCCGGTGCAGCCCGATGGTCCGCCCCTGATCTCCGGCGCCATGGGCCCCAAGGCCATCGCCCGCGCCGCCCGCTGGGCCGCCGGCGTCGATGACGGCTCCACCGTGTTCGGCATCGATCCCGAGGCCGCCGGTGCCGCCTTCGACCGCGTCCGCACCGCGTGGCGCGACGCCGGACGGACCGAGGCGCCCCACATCTCGGCCAGCCTCTGGTATGCGCTGGGCGACGGTGCCGCCGACCGACTGCGGTCCTACGGACACTCGTACCTGCGGATCTTCGGCGACGAGATCGCCGCAGCCATGGCCGCGGGGCTGACCACCTCCACCCCCGAGTCACTGCGCCACGCCGTCGCCACCCTCGACGGACTCGGGTGCGACGAGGTGTTCCTCGTGCCCACCACCACCGACATCACCGAACTCGATCGCACGCGCGACGCGCTCGGCATCTGACACGGAGGATCGACCATGTCCGACATGACCTACCGCAATCTCGGCGACAGTGGCCTGCGCGTCTCCACCGTCGGTCTGGGTTGCAACAACTTCGGGATGCGGATCGACGAGGACGCCTCGCGCCTGGTGATCGACGCCGCGCTCGATGCCGGCATCACCCTGTTCGACACGTCGGACTCCTATGGAGAGTCCGAGTCGATCATCGGGCGGGCGCTCGGCGCGCGCCGCGACGATGTGATCCTGGCCTCGAAGTTCGGCAGTGATCTGCGCGGCGCCAACGGTGCCGACTGGGGTTCGCGGGGCGCCCGTCGCTACATCCGCCGCTCGATCGAGCGCTCGCTGTCGCGGCTGCAGACCGACCATCTCGACCTCTACCAGATCCACATGCCCGATCCCACGACACCGATCACCGAGACGCTGGCGGCGCTGAGCGAGTTGGTGCACGAGGGACTCGTGCGGTACATCGGGTGCTCGAACTTCGAAGGTTGGCGCATCGCCGACGCCGACTGGACGGCGCGCACCAACGGTTTCGAGCGCTTCATCAGCGCGCAGAACCACTACAACCTGATCGATCGCAGCGCCGAGACGGAGGTGATCCCCGCCTGCCGACGGTTCGGACTGGGACTCCTGCCCTATTTCCCCCTGGCCAGCGGTCTTCTCACGGGCAAGTACCGCCGGGGCGAGGCGCCGCCGGCCGATGGTCGCATCGCCGCCTGGGGCATGACGGCGATGCTGTCGGACGCCAACTTCGACCGCGTCGACGCCTTGAGCGCCTTCGCCGCCGAACGGGGCATCACCCTGTTGGACGTGGCCATGGGCGGGCTGGCGTCGCGTCCCACCGTGGCCTCGGTCATCGCCGGTGCCACCACTCCCGAGCAGGTGGAACAGAACGTCGCCGCTGGCCTGTGGGTGCCGACGACCGAGGACCGCACCGCGCTGTCCGAGGCGTTTCGCTGACCGACGGATCGGGCCGATCGACCGGTCGGGCTGGTCAGTCGGCCGACGGCCCGACGTCGGTGAGTTCGACGACGTTGCCCGCCGGGTCGGTGAGGAAGGCGGCCCGGACGCGCTGACCGAAGTCCGATCGCTCCGAGGGGGCCATGAGGAACGGCGCCCCGGCAGCCTGCAGTGCGGCGATGGTCGTCTCCCACTGCTCCGATGGCACCGATAGCGCGAGATGCGGGAACCCGGGTCCACCGACCGGAAGGGTGTCGTGCTCGATGAAGTGGAGCTGTCGGTCGCCGATGCTCAGCCACATACCGGGAACGCCGAGGTCCGGCCGCGGGAGTTCGGCGAGTCCCAGCGTGTCGATCCAGAACCGTCGGGCGGCATCGAGGTCGTCGACGACCAACGCCACGTGCGCGTAGCCGGCGATGGTGACCTCCGCACCCGGCATCAGGCCGTCCTCCGGTAGCGCCACACGGCGAGGGGCACGAAGGCGGCCAGGAAGATCGCCGACCACACCAGACTCATCGTCACCCAGTGGCCGGTGTCGGCCTGCGGACCCCCGACCATCAGGGCGCGGGTGGCGTTGACGAGGATACTCACGGGTTGGTGCTCGGCGAACCACGCCAACCACGAGGGCATGGAACTGGCGGGCACGAAGGCCGTCGACGCAAAGGTGAGGGGGAACAGCACCGGGAAGGCCATCAACTGTGCCGTCTCGCTGTTGGGCGCCGACAGTCCGACGTAGGCGAAGGCCCACGAGATGGCGAAAGCGAACAGGATCAGCAGCACGAAGGCCTCGAGGTAGCCCAGCAAGGAGGTCTGCACCCGGAATCCGACCAGATAGCCCACGGCGGTGATGAGCAGGATCACGAAGACGTTGCGCACCGAGTCCGCCGCCGTGCGTCCGAACAGCACCGCCGAGCGGGCCATGGGCAACGACCGGAATCGTTCGATGAGACCCTTCTGGAGATCCTCGGCGAGACCCACGCTGGTGCTCACCACGCTGAACAGCACGGTCTGCACGAAGATCCCGGGCATGAGGTAGTTGACGTAGCTCATCCCCGGGGTGGAGATGGCACCGCCGAACACGTAGCGGAACAACAGCACGAACATGATCGGCTGCACGCTGGAGAAGAACAGTTGTTCCGGTATGCGCACGTAGGAGATGAGGTTCCTCTCCATCACCACCCAGGTGTCCGACAGGACGCGCACCGGACGAGGACGTCGTCGCGGGACTGCCGTCGCCACCGCGGCCACCATCGCTGGCGTGGTTGCGCTCATCGCACCATCTCCTGCTCCTCGTCGGCCGTCTCGGCCCGGTGTCCCGTCAGATCGAGGAAGACGTCGTCCAGGCTCGGTTCGCGCAGGGCCATGGTGACCGGCGACAGTCCGGCCTCGTCGAGGCGGCGCAGTGCCACCATCACCTGTTGAGGCCCGGCCTCGACCGGCAACTCCAGCAGATGGTGTTCGAGGATCGGCGGCGACGGCCAGTCGCCGATGAACAGGTCGCGGGCCCGGGCCGCGTGCTCGGCATCGACGAAGGTGAGATCCAGCATCGTCTCCCCCAACCGCGACTTGAGCGCCGCCGGGGTGCCCGAGGCGATCACGGTGCCCCGATCCACGACCACGATGTCGTCGGCCAGTCGATCGGCCTCCTCCAGGTACTGCGTGGTGAGCAGCACCGACGTACCCTCGGCCACCAGATCGACGACGATCTCCCATACTGCGCTGCGGCTGTTGGGATCGAGACCGGTCGTCGGCTCGTCGAGGAACAGCACCGGCGGCTTCACGATGAGGGCCGCGGCGATGTCGAGCCGCCGACGCATGCCCCCCGAGTAGGTCTTCGACGGCCGGTTGGCCGCCTCGGTGAGACGGAACCGTTCGAGGAGGTCGTCGGCGATACGGGTGGCGTCACGTCGCGACAACTGGAACAACTGTCCGATCATCCGCAGGTTCTCCCGCCCGGTGAGGTTCTCGTCGACCGCGGCGTACTGACCGGCGAGGCCGATGCTGGCCCGCACTCCATCGGGGTTGCGCACCACGTCGAGACCGTTGACGGTGGCCCGACCCGAGTCGGGCACGAGCGTGGTGGTGAGGACGCGCACCGTCGTGGTCTTGCCGGCGCCGTTGGGGCCGAGCAGGCCGAGGACCGTTCCCTGCGGAACCGAGAACGAGACGCCGTCGAGCGCCCTGACGTCGCGACCGAACGTCTTGACGAGTTCGATGGCCTCGATGGCGGCCGTCATCCGAACGAGACCTCGCGGCGGGCCATGCGCCACCCTTCGGCGGTGCGTCGGAGCGTGTCGCGGTAGGTGCCCATCAACTGCAGCCGCGGCGCGGTGTCGGTCTCGACGTAGAACATCCAGTAGGAGTCGGCCACAGCCGTGTCGGCGTCGGGGAACTCCACGGCGGTGGAGCCGATGACGTGACGGGTGTTGCTCCCCGGCCCCACCCCACCGGCGGCGCGTCGCTCGATCGATCCGGCGAGGATGTCGGAGCGACCATGACGGGGCGAGCCCGGCATCAACCAGTCGGCATCCTCGGTGAACAACGCGGCGTACTCCTCGCACGACCCGAGTCCGTCGGCGTACTGGGCCAGACGCACGATGACCCTGTGCACGTCGGCCTCGTCAGCCGCCCGTTCTCCTCTGTGTCCGTCCGCACCCATGCGCACCTCCGGTCCGAGACCGTACCCCCGTGGCGTTCCGTGCGAGGATGCCCGCATGGAGATCTCGATCGGAATCTGTCCCGGCCCCGACGCCGTGCGCCTGGCCCGATTGGCCGAGGAACTCGGCTACCGGCGGGCGTGGATGTATGACTCGGCCGCACTCTACGAAGACATCTGGATCAACATCGCCAATGTCGTGCAGGCCACCGAACGCCTCGATGTCGGTACGGCGGTGCTGGTGCCCAACCTCCGCCACGTGATGACCACAGCGTCGGCCATCGCCACCATCGAACGCATGGCCCCCGGTCGCCTCATGGTGGGACTGGGCACGGGTTTCACCGCCCGCATGGTGCTGGGCAAGAAGGCGCTGTCGTGGAAGACCTTCACCGAACACGTCGAGAACCTGCACACGTTGCTGCAGGGCGGCACCGCCACCGTCGATGGCGCCCGGGCCCAGATGGTGCACATGCCCGGGCTGGCCGCCGATCGTCCGATCGACGTGCCGTTGCTGGTGTCGGCCATGGGACCAAAGGGACTGGACATCACCGCCGACCTCATCCAGCGGAAGGTGTGCACCGGTCTCATCGACGTCGCCGGCGTCGAGGGCCCCTACGGCCACCACGTGCAGATGGTGTCGGGCACCGTGCTCGAGCCGGGCGAGTCCGCTGGCTCCGACCGGGCCCGTGAGGCCATCGGTCCGTGGTACGTCGTCTCCTACCACGGCGTGTGGGAGGCGTTCCCCGACGGGTTGCCCGGCATGGCTGGTGGCGCCGAATGGTTGGCCGATGTGGAGGCGACGCGACCGGTGGGCGAGCGTCACCTGACGGTTCATCGGGGCCACATCACCCATGTCACCGAACGTGACCGCACCGTGCTCGACCTGGCCACACCCGAGCAGTTGGCGTCCTGGGGTTGGGTGGGCGAGGCCGATGCCATCCGGGCCCGGGTGGACGCCGCCCGCTCGGCCGGTGTGTTCGAGATCCTCTACACCCCGTCCGGTCCTGACCTCGAGCGCGAGATGCGCGCCTTCGCCGCCGCCACCATCGGCTGACGTGTCGTTGCTCTGAGATGACTCCCGACCGCGACCGACGATCGAGTTGGCGGGCGATGTTCGGTGTGGTGCCCGATCACGGACTGCATCGTCGCCCCTCCGACGCGCTGCGCGTGCTCGCCGGTGTAGTCGTGTTCATCATCGGCACCGTGGGCGCCGTGAACTACTCGTCGTGGGAACGCACCGCCCACGACGTGGTCTCGGCCGTGCCCCGTCCGGTGCTGCGTGCCTTCGGCTTCGCCAACGGTGCCGGACTGGCCATCGGTATCGGCGTGGTGCTCGTGGTGGCCCTCGCCGTGCGTCGACCCCGATTCATCGGCGCCGTCCTGCTCGCCATCGTGAGTGGCGGTGCGGTGGCGGTCGCTCTGCAGCACCTCATCGATGCCCCCGGAGCCGTCGACGCCACATCACGGGGGTTGAAGGACTACCCGCAGTATCCCGCCATCGGTCTGGTCATCACCGCCGCGGTGTTCTTCGTGGCCGCGCCGGAGATCACCCGCCCGTTCCGCCGACTGCTCACGTGGAGCCTCGTGGTGGTGGCGGTCGGCACCATCGCCGAACGAGAGGGCTACCCCAGTGGGATCGTCGGTTCGCTCGCCCTCGGGTGGGCCCTCGCCGCCGCGCTGCATCTGATCCTCGGCTCCCCCGACGGCATGCCCGACCCGACCGAGATCGAACGCGACCTCGCTGCCGTCGGCGAGGACGTCACCGATCTCTCGGCCAGTCGGTCGCAGACCTGGGGCGCCCGGTCATTCACCGGACGGCGCCGTGACGACCATGTGCGGGTGGTGTCGATCGGTCGCGACGCCACCGACGGCCAACTGCTGGCCAAGCTCGGGCGGTGGCTCTGGTACAAGGACTCAGGGCCGGGACTGGCGCTGACCAACCAGCAGGAGATCGAACACCACGCCTTCCTGTTGCTCCTGGCCGAGCGCCGTGGGGTCGCCGTGCCCCGGGTCGTGCTCGCCGGACGCATCGGTGGGCGGCGTGACGCCACGCTGTTGGCCACCATCTCGGCGGGTACCACCTTCGCCGACGACGAGCATGCCGACGTCACCGATTCGGTGATGGCGTCGATGTGGAGCGAACTCACGAAGTTGCACGCCACGGGCATCGCCCACGGCGGGATCTGGGCCGGTCAGTTCCGCAGTCGCGACGCATCTTCGGTGGAGTTCACCGATCTGGCCACCGCCGACGCCGATCCCGATGATGACGCGTTCCTGGCCGATCAGGTGGCGCTACTGGTGACCACTGCGGAACTGAGCACCGAGGACCGCGCCGTCGCCGTGGCGCGCACGGCGTTGGGCGATGACGGCATCGTCGCCCTGCTGCCGGTCCTGCAGACCTCCGCACTGTCGCGGGTGAACCGGCGCACGGCGGGCAACGCCAAGAAGCGGTGTGCGGCACTGCGCACCGCCATCGCCACGTCGACCGATACCGAGGCGCCGAAGCTCACCGAACTGCGACGGGTGGCGCCCAGTTCGATCGTCATCGCCGCCTTCACCATCCTCGGCATCTACCTGTTGATCGGTGAGTTCTCGCACGTCGAGTGGGGCTCGATGTTCCGGGGGGCCGATTGGTGGTGGCTGCCGGCCGTGATCCTCTTCGCCCAGGTGCCGATCCTCGGTCTGTCGCTCTCGGTGTTGGGTTCGGTGTCGAAGAAGTTGCCGCTGCGCCCCGTGCTGCTCCTCGAGGTCGGCACCAAGTTCACCGGTCTCGCCGGTGGTGGCGTCACCACCATCGCCCTGCAGGTGCGGTTCTTCCAGAAACAGGGCCTGGCTGCGGCTGTGGCCGTCACCTCGAGCCTGCTCAACTCGGTGGCCTCCGGCACGGTGGAGGTGGTCGTGCTCACGGTGGCCATCCTCACCGGGGCCGGCTCGTTCCACATCCCGACGAGCGGCGTCGGGGGCATCGCCTCCAAGGTGTTCATCGTCGCTGCGGTGCTGGCCGTGCTCACCGCCATCGCCTTCGGGATCCCGGCCCTGCGTCACCGAATCGGCGGGCTGGTCCTGCCCCAGGTGCGGTCGGCGTGGGGCAACCTGCGCGGCGTCATGCGTGATCCACGCAAGGGCACGCTCATGCTGGGTGGCAACCTGCTCTCGCAGGTGTTCTACGCCATGGTGCTGTGGGCGGCGCTGCACATGTACGGACACGACCTCGGACTCATGCAGTTGATCATCATCAACACGGTCGCCTCGGTGCTCGGGGGCATCGCTCCGGTGCCCGGCGGCATCGGGGTGATCGAGGCCGGACTCATCGCCGGGTTCACCGCCGCCGGCGTGCCCGATCAGGCCGCCATCGCCACCACGTTCACGGCCCGTCTGTTCACCGCCTACCTACCGCCGATCTGGGGCTGGTTGTCGATCCAGTGGATGCGCCACCGAGATCTCGTGTGACGCGACCTCAGGTCCCCGGCGTCCCCGGTGCCGACGATTCCGGCGACTCCGGTGCCGACAACCCCGCCACCGATCGCTCGATCTGGCCGAGACGATCCTCCATGCGCTGGGCGGTCGCTTCGATGCGGGCCATTGCCTCCTCCACCCGAGAGGTCGGTGGTGCATCGGTCGATGGCGCATCGGTCGATGGCTCGTCGGTCGAGAGGCCATCGGGGGCCGCGGCCCGTCGGGCGGCGGCCTGATCCATGAACGTGGAGGCGATCTGCGCGGTGATGACGGCGGCCGACACGAGACCCAGGGCCATCAACAGCACCGCGAACAACTGCCCTCCGAACGTGATCGGGTAGTAGTCGCCGTAGCCGACGGTGAACACCGTGACGCAGGCCCACCAGATCGCGGTGCCGAGCGTCGTGATGTTGGCCGAGGGATCACGGTGTTCGAAGCCGTAGACGATCACGGTGAAGTTGGCCATCAGCACCACGGCCACGAGCAGGAAGTGACCGAGATTGCCCTTGCGGAACATGGCCCGCAGCAGTCGCAGCGAGAAGATCAGTCGGATCGCCGGGATGACGACGGAGAGCACACCGACCGGGTGGGTGACGAAGTAGTGGAGCTTGCGCCTGGCCAGCGCCGTGCGCACGAGGATGTCGACGAGGTACACCGCCGAGATTCCGATGCGAGCCACGTACCACCATGCGGCGCGCGACGCGCCGGCCTGGTGCAGGGCCCCCAACGGCACCATGGTCAGCCAGATGGTGCACAGGGCCAACGCATCGAGTGGCGTGGTCGTGCGCTGCAACCAACGATCGAGACGGGCGTTGCCGGGCTCGTAGCCGAGGGGGTGCTCCTCGCCGTCGGCGTCGGGAGTGATGGTGGTGTCGGCCTGGGCCATGGGACGAGTTTCGCCCAGATTCAGTCGGTCGTGGCCACTCGGGCGGCCTCGGCCCGCCATCGGGCCTGGTCGACCTTGCCGTTCACGGCCCGGCCGATGTCAGGAACGACGGCCACCAGACGCGGCACCTTGTAGGCGGCCAACTTGGTTCGCACGTGGTCGCGCAACTCCGCAGCGTCGAGCTCGACACCGCCAACCGGTTCGACGAAGGCCACGACCTGCTGACCGAACCGTTCGTGAGGCGCCCCCATCACCACGGCGTCGGCCACGGCCGGATGCGTCTTGAGCACCTCCTCCACCTCTTCCGGGAAGACCTTCTCGCCCCCGGTGTTGATGCACCCCGAGCCGCGCCCCAGCAGCGTCACCGTGCCGTCGACGTCGACGATGGCGTGATCACCCGGGGTGGTCCAGCGACGACCACCGATCATGCGGAAGGTGGCCGCCGACTTCTCCGGATCGCCGAAGTAGCCGATCGGACCGCGACCGGCGATGGCCACCAGACCGACCTCACCAGAGCCCGGCTCCACCGGCGTGCCGTCGTCGCGGATCACCTGGGCATCGGGTCCGAGGGAGAAACCGGCCGTGCGGGCCGTGCCCCGGTTCGACGAGATCGACCGGGCCAGACCGACGGCCTCCGAGGAACCGAGGGTGTCGACGCACAGCAACTGCGGGATGTGACGCAGCAGGCCCTCCTTCACCTGGGCCGACCACATCACGCCCGAGGACAGCATCACTCGCAGACTGCGCAGGTCCCATCGATCGGGTGACGCGTCGAGCGCGTCGAGGAGCGGACGGGCGAAGGCGTCACCGACGATCGCCACATCGGTGACGCGATGACGTTCGATCGTGTCGAGCAGCGCCACCGCATCGAAGCGCGGGTCGTCGGTGAGCACGATCGCGCCGGCGGAGTCGAGGATGCCGAAGGAACTGAAGGCGGCCGTCCCGTGCATCAACGGGGCGGCAGGGATGCTGCGGGATCGCTCGTCACCGGCCGCGACGAGCATCTCGCGCACCGAGGCCACTCCCTCGGCCTCCGGGTACTTGATGGCCGAGGCCCGGTTGAGGACGCAGAACAGGTCGTCCTGCCGCCACATCACGCCCTTGGGCATGCCGGTCGTGCCCCCCGTGTACAGCAGGTAGAGGTCGTCCCCCGAACGAAGCGGCGCATCGGCGCCACGGCGGGCGCCACTGGCGGCCACCGGCTCGTAGGGCTCGGCCCATGAGGGGCACGCGCCCACACCGTCGTCGACCCACAACCACAGCCGCACGCGCGGTACCCGGGTGCGGACCTGCTCGATGTTGCCCGTGAACGAGCCGTGGAACACCACCGCCTCGGCCCCGGCATCGGTCCACAGGTAGGCCAACTCGTCGGCCACGTAGCGGTAATTCGTGTTCACCGGCGCCAGCGACGCCTTGAAGCAGGCGAACAGCGCTTCGAGGTATTCGGCCGAGTTCATCAGGTACTGGGCCACGCGGGCGCCGCGTTCGAGCCCGGCCTCGAGCAGTCGGGCGGCGATCGCGTCGGATCGCTGTTCCCAGTGCGCCCATGTGCGCACGTCCTCGCCGCGGACGATCGCCGGCCGGTCCGGCTGGACGGCGGCGATCTCCTCCCAGACGTCGGCGAAGTTCCAGTCAGTGGCGACCGAGGAGCTCACCGTTCCTCGACCCCGGGCTCGGCATCGGCCCGTTCGGTCACCAGTCGCTGGCGCAACTGGTTGAAGGCGACCCCCTTGGGCAACCCGGCGTAGGCGGCGATGGTGACGGCCATGTCCTCGAGGTCGTCGGAGGAGAGATCGCCGAGATCCAGGGCCGAACCCATGTGCAACTTGGTGATGTCATCGCGTCCGAACATCGCTAGCACGGTGAGGATGAGGATCCGCCGCTCGCGCGCGCTCAGTTGCTCGCGGTTCCACACCATGGCGAAACCGACCTCGCCGACGAACTCGCCGAACGAACCCTCGGCCGTGGGCGGCGGCGCCGGGAACGACATGGCTCGGGACCACCCCGCCTCGAACGCCTCGCGCTTCGATTCGTCTCCGACCATCGCACTCCCCCTGGGCCGCCGGCCGTCCGACGAGTATTCGATCGACCGAGCGCCGGTTCGTCGAGAGGATACGTTGACGGCATGAGCGACCGCATCACCGACGAGGGCGTCGAGCGGTTGCGGGCTCGCATCGGAGTGGCACGACCCCACAGTGCGCCTCCCCATTATCTGTGTCCCAACGAGGACGCCTTCCGCCACGTGGCGCTGGCCTATGGCGACGACAATCCGCTGTGGTGCGACCCGGAGTACGCCAGCAGCAGCCGGTGGGGCGGACCGATCGCCTCGCCCCAGCTCGTCGGCGGCGACACATTGATCGGCGAGGACGAGGTGTCGTCGATCCCCGACGAACTGCGCGAGTTGATGAAGGGCGATCCGTTGGGCGGGGTGCACGCCTTCTACGCCGGATCGCACCGCGAGTGGTGGAACCCGTTGGTGCCCGGTCAGCGCATCGTGCGCCGCAATGCACTGGTCGGCGTGCACGACAAACGCAGTGAGTTCGCTGGTCGAGCGGTGCATGAGTGGTTCGGCGAGGTGTTCGCCGTGCGGAACGGTCCGGTGCTCTCCGGTCAGTACCGGCTGATGATCAGGGCCGAGCGGGAGAAGGCGGTCGAACGGAACACCAACGCCTCGGTCGAGCTGTCGCCCTACTCCGACGAGGAGATCTCGGCCATCACCGAGGCGGTGGCCGGAGAGCGCGACCGGCGTCGCGGGGGCGAGCCGCGGTGGTTCGAGGACGTGGACGAGGGCGACGACATGGGCACGCTGGTGAAGGGTCCCCTGCGCGTCACCGACATGGTGGTGTGGCACACCGGAATGGGGATGGGGCTCTACGGCGTGGCTGCCCTCCGTCAGGGTCATGACCAGCGTCGACGGATGCCCCGCTTCTTCCGACCCGACGATCTCAACATCCCGGATGTGCAGCAGCGTGTCCACTGGGACCCGGAGTGGGCCCGTCGGGCCGGCAATCCGGCCAGCTACGACTACGGACGCATGCGCGAGACGTGGCTCATCCACCTGTGCACCGACTGGATGGGTGACGACGCCTGGCTGTGGCGGATGGACTGCCAGTTCCGTCGCTTCAACTACGTGGGTGACACCCACTGGATGAGCGGGACGGTCACCCGCAAGTTCCTGGCCGAGGGTGATCGCCCCGCAGTGGAATGCGAACTGCGCGGCGTGAATCAGCGCGGTGAGACCACGACGCCGGGTCACGCCACCATCCTGTTGCCGTCCCGGGAACATGGTCCGGTGCGACTGCCCGAGCCTCCCGGTGGTGCCACCACTTGTCAGGAGGCCCTCGACGCACTGGCCGCCCGCTTCGCGGCCGACGAGTCGACCGACTGACCGACCGCGCCATCAGGCGCGTTCCTCCACCCAGCGGGCCACGAGGTCTCGGCGCAGGACCTTCCCGATCTCCGAGCGGGGCAACTCGTCGATGGGCACGAACTCGACCGGGATCCGGTAGGGCACGAGGTGGGCACGGCAGAGTTCGTGCAGCGCAGCGCCATCGCACCGACCGACGATGAAGGCCACCGGCACCTCACCGAGACGATCGTCGGGCACCCCGACCACGGCCACGTCGCTGACCCCCGGATCGAGTCGCAGCACTTCCTCCACCGCATCGGGGAACACCTTGTTGCCGCCGCGATTGATGACGTCGCCGACGCGTCCATCGATCCACACGAAGCCGTCCTCGTCGATCCGGGCGATGTCGCCGGTGTCGATGAACCCGTCGGCGTCACGACGATCATCGAGGCCCAGCGCCGCCTGTCGGGGCTTCACGAGCAGGTGACCATCGGCATCGACGCGCACCTCGACGCCGGGATGCGGTCGACCGGCGGCGCCGATCTTGTCGGGGTGTTCCCGGGCGTCGGCCGCCGTCCATCCGATCACCTCGCCCATCTCCGCCTGTCCGTAACTGTTGAGCACGAAGGCGTCGAACCGGTCGGTGAAGCGTCGTGCCTGCAGTGGCGAGAGCGGTGCGGTGATGGAGCGCACGTAGCGCAATGGCGCCAGCGTCTCGACGTTCGACTCGTTGAGCATCACCATCGCCGCCGGGGGAAGCACCGTCGACCGGATGGCGAAGCGGGCCACCAACGCGGCGAACTCCTCGGGAACGAACCGGTCCATGATCACCAACGCCGCCCCCACCCGCAGTCCGAACAGGGAGTTGTAGAGCCCGGCGTTGAGCGCCATCGACACCGGGATGAGATTCGGCGTCGGTGACTCGCGACGCGGTCCACCACCCCGCAACGGGCCGATCATCCGGTCCAGCAACTCGAGATAGCCGGTGTGGGTGTGGAGGATGGGCTTGGGTCGACCGGTGGTGCCCGAGGTCCACACGATGAAGGCGGTGTCGTCGGGGTGGACCCGGCGCCCGCCCCGCGCCCGGAACCCGCCGGCGTCGATGATGCCCGCCGCGTCGGTCTCCTCGAGGATCGACTCGACCTCCGGGACCGACGACCGGTCGTTGAGGGGGATGAGGACGGCACCCGCCTCCCACACGGCGGCCATCGTGCACACGAGTTCCGGTCCGTTGGGCAGCTGCACCGCGACGCCCTGCCCGGGCTCGACGACAATGGTGGCGGCGATGTCGTGCGCCCGCTGTCGAGCCTCGCCCGCCGTCATCTGCCTGTCGACGGTGAACAACAGACCCTGGTCGTCGGCGAAGGGGTGTTCGAGCAGGAGCGCGCCGAGTCCCATCTCAGTCGGCGACGGTCCAGCGCGGTTCGCGCTTCTCGGCGAAGGCCCGGGGCCCCTCCTCCTGATCGGGATGACCCCACATCGACACCAGATCGACCGCTCCGGCACTACAGGCATCGGTCAGACCCAACTCCAACGCCCGCCACAACGCCCGCTTCGACGCCGCCATGGCCGCCGGCGAGTTCCGGGCGATGCGCTCGCCCAGTTCCTGGGCCACTTCGCGCAGACGCTCCGGCGGATCCACCACCTCCGACACCATCCCCAACTCATGGGCCCGCGCCGCCGACATCCGCTCATGACGACCCAGCAACGCCATGCGCATCACCGCCTCGAATGGCATCTTGCGCAACAGACCGATGGCCTCCAGCGCCACCACCTGACCGACCGACACGTGCGGATCGAAGAACTGGGCGTCACTGGCGGCGATGACGATGTCGGCATCAGCCACCCAGTGGAATCCTCCACCCGCACACAGACCATTGACGGCGGTGATGACCGGCTTGGTGACCTCCTGATGCCACGCGGTGAAGTGCAGATCGAAGTCCTCGAGGGACTGCCGGTAGCGCTCCATGCCGACACCGTCGGAGGCGATCTCGGTCACGTCCACACCGGTCTGGAAGGCGCGGCCGTTGCCGGTGTGCACGATGACGCGCACCTGCCGGTCGGCTTCGAGTTCCAGCCATGCGTCGGCGAACTCGTCACGCATCTCGTTGTTCATGGCGTTCAGTTGCTCGGGGCGATCGTTGATCAGCCATCCGACCGGACCGTTCCGTTCGACGACGAGGGTGGAGTACTGCGTGTTCATGCGTCCGTGCCTCCCACGGTCCATCGGGGTTCGCGCTTCTCGGCGAAGGCCCGGGGCCCCTCCTCCTGATCGGGATGACCCCACATCGACACCAGATCGACCGCCCCGGCCCTACAGGCATCGGTCAGACCCAACTCCAACGCCCGCCACAACGCCCGCTTCGACGCGGCCATGGCCGCCGGCGAGTTCCGGGCGATGCGCTCAGCCAGTTCCTGGGCCACTTCGCGCAGACGCTCGGGCGGATCCACCACCTCCGACACCATCCCCAACTCGTAGGCACGCGCCGCCGACATGCGCTCGTGACGACCCAGCAACGCCATGCGCATCACCGCCTCGAACGGCATCTTGCGGGTCAGAGCGATCGCCTCGTAGGCCGTGACCTGTCCGACCGACACGTGCGGGTCGAGGAACTGCGCGTCGCTAGCGGCGATGACGATGTCGGCATCGGCCACGAAGTGAAGTCCTCCACCCGCACACAGACCATTGACTGCGGCGATAACCGGTGTGGCCACACCGCAGTGCCACGCGGTGAGTCGAAGTTCGGCATCTCGCGTGCGCCGTGATTGCTCGCGCAGTGCGTCCCGATCGGAAGCCAACTGCACCACATCGAGTCCGGTCTGGAAGGAGCCACCGTTGCCGGTGTTCACGATCACCCGCACGTGCGGATCGGCATCGAGTTCGGCCCATGCGCTCTCCAGCGCGCCGAGCATGGCCGCATCGGCGGCGTTGGCGGCATCGGGACGATCGAAGATCAACCATCCGACCGGGCCATGACGTTCGATGAGGAGTCCGTCGCTCGTCATCGCCACGTCAGTTCCGGGGGACGTCGCGCCATGGGGCACCGGCCCACGGATCCGGTTCCCGGGGCAGGCCGAGCACCCGTTCACCGAGGATGTTCTTGTTCACCTCGGTGGTGCCGCCCTCGATGGTGTTGGCCCGGCTGCGCAGCATCCCCTTCACCTGCGCAGGAAGGCACGAGGCGTAGGACTCCGGTCCTCCGCTGGCCCCGTCCCAGGCCACGGCCCGAGCGCCGAGCAGGTCGACGGCCAGCGCCTGGATGCGTTGGTTCAACGACCCCTGATGGACCTTGCCGATCGAACTGGCCGGGCCCGGCGGTCGACCGGCCTTCAGACCGGCGCGCACCCGTTGGTTCGTCCACGCCCGGATCCGCTCTTCCGACCACAGGCGCATGACGGCCTGACGAACCTGAGGGTCGGACCATCCCGGCCCGCGACCGTCGACGTCGTTGTCCCGAGCCAGCGCGATGAGCGCCTCAGCGGCGGCTCCACCGATGCGGTCGACACCGCCCGATCCCGCGCCGGCCACCATCTGCCGTTCTCCCGAAAGGGTCGAGTTGGCAACCGTCCAGCCCTCACCGATCGCGCCGACGCGATGGGAATCGGGCACGAGCACTCCATCCATGAACGTTTCGTTGAAGTCGATCTCGCCGGTGATGTGACGCAGTGGTCGGACATCGACGCCGGGCGCATGAAGATCCACGAGGAAGTAGGTGATGCCCGCCCGCTTGGGAGCATCGGGATCGGTGCGGGCCAGCGTCACTCCGAAGTCGGCCGAGTGCGCCCACGTGCTCCAAACCTTCTGACCGGTCAGACGCCATGCGTCTCCGTCGCGCTCGGCCCGCATGGCCAACGACGCCAGATCGGAACCGGCGCCCGGTTCGCTGAAGAGTTGGCACCACTTCTCCTCGTTGCGCACCATCGGCGGGAGGAACCGCAGACGTTGCTCCTCGGTTCCGTGGGCGAACAACGCCGGTGCGGCGAGGTTGAGGCCGAGGGGGTTGAGCCGGCCGAGGTTGAACGGGGCCAGTTCGGCCTCCACGGCGCGAGCCACCGCCGGTTCGAGGTCGAGTCCGCCATAGGCCACGGGCCACGTGGCCACGGCCAGTCCCGACCGGGCGAAGGTGGGGTACCACTCCTCGTAGTCGGCGAACGGACGCACCCGACGCAGTTCGTCACGACCGCCCCGGAGGGCGGCATCGCGCCAGTGCGGCGGAAGATTCGCGTCGAGCCAGGCGAGCACCGACGCCACCGCCTCGCCCATTGCTGCAACCGGATGCATCGCCAACTCGGCGCGGTCCACACCGGGCGCGACGGTCATCGGCTCACCGACCCTCGAAGCGTGGGGCGCGCTTCTCCCTGAGGGCAGCGAACCCTTCCTTGAAGTCGCCCGAACGCGAGGACAACTCCATGGCCAGCGACTCCTCGCGCAACGCATCGTCGAGCGAGAGCCCGCGACCATGATGGAGCAGCGACTTGGTCAGCCCCAACGCCACCGTCGGACCGGACGCCAGTCGTTCGACCAGGCCAGCGACCTCGGCCTGGAGCACGGTTGCGTCGACACTGGCGTGGACCAGTCCCCACTCGGCCGCCGTGGCTCCGTCGACCACCTCACCGAGCACGAGCATGCGCCGAGCCCGGACCTCACCCACGCGACGGGGCAGCAACCACGTGCAGCCGCTGTCCGGCGTGAAACCTCGACCGATGAACGGTGCCCAGAACCGGGCGTCGTCGGCGCAGACGGTGAAGTCGGAGGCCAGCGCCAACCCGAGACCGATACCGGCCGCCCAGCCGCGAACGGCGCACACGATCGGCACCTGCGTCGCACACATCACCTGCACCAGACGATTGGTCTGCAACGGCATGCGGCGCTGGATCGAACCGACACGCGGTCGCTGGTCGGTCGGCGCGTTGCGGGCCACGAGATCGAAGCCCGAACAGAAGTCCTCGCCCGAGCCGTCGAGCAGGATGACCCTCACCGACTCGTCCACTCCGGCCTCGGCCACGGCGCTGATCAGTCCGGCGACGATGCCGTCGTCCAACGCGTTGCGCACGTCCGCCCGGTCGATCGTCAGGTGCAGCACACCGTCGACGAGCGACCTCCGCAGGCCCGCCACCCCCGTGCCGGTCTCTTCCATGCCGCTAGGGTAGTCGTCGTTCAACGAACTGAACGCTGGTTCGAAGTCGAGTGCGGTGAGCCAGTGGCCCGACGACCGGGCAGACGGACCAGCCGGATGACACACGAGAGGGTGCAGGTGAACGGGAAGGTCTACACCCACGAGTTCATCGACATCATCGGCACGGCTCGGCCTCGCTACATGCACCACATGACGGCGAACTGGAGCCCGATCGCCCAGGAGGAACGCAATCAGTTGTGCTTCGGCGTCTGGGGTGCAGTGGGCACCACCGGGAGGTGGCCCCGTGTGGTGAACATGTGGGAGGAGGACGGGTTCGACGGGCTCGCCCTCGGCCTCGGCCATGAACTCGGTCGACCCAATCTGCAGGACGCCAAGTTGGAGAAGTGGTGGGACGAGGCGGCCAACTACCGCAGTGGCGGTCTCGATCGCATCCTCGTGCCGGCTCCGTGGACGCGCACCATCACCGAGTTGTGTACCGACGGCGTGCGGGGCGTCACCTACGCCCACGAGACGGTCTCGCTCGGCCCCGGCGAGGCGGACGACTTCCTGTCGGTCGTGCGCGACCTCGGCGTCCCCCTCCTCGAGCCGTTCGGATGGCAGTTGGTGGGCGCCTACAAGACCTCGATGCGCGACGATTCCGAGTGCATCGTGATCTGGGCCATCGAATCGTGGGCGCAGTGGGCCGAGTACGAGAAGGCGGTCGACCGCGATCCTGCGGTTCGCTCGTGGCGGGACCGCTGCTGGGGCGGTCGGGGCTTCGAGCGGTTCCTGATGTGCGACGCTCCCCTCTCACCGATGAAGATCGGGCGGCAACCAGCGCGATCCGATCGGGTCGAAGGATGGACGGACCTGTGAGTCCTGACGGACCGATCACAACCGCCAAGACGACGGAGGACACGTGCACCTGAGGGATTCCGACTCCGACGCCACCTTTCGGAACGAGGTACGGAACTGGCTCCGGGCCTCGGTGCACGAGGTGCCTCCCGAGCCCGATCCCAACGACTGGCCCGCTCGTCGCGCCCGCGACAGCCAGTGGCAGCGGATGCTGTTCGACGCCGGCTACGCCGGGATCAACTGGCCGGCGGAGCACGGCGGTCGCGGCGCGACACCCACCGAGCACCTGATCTTCTTGCAGGAGTCGGCTGCGGCCAAGGCCCCGGACGTCGGTGTCGGATTCGTGGGGCAGATGCACGCCGGGCCGACGATCATCGCCGAGGGGACCGACGACCAGAAGGCCAAACACCTGCGCGGCATCCTCACCGGTGAGCACTCATGGTGCCAGGGATTCTCCGAGCCGGGCGCCGGATCGGATCTCGCCTCACTGCGCACGCGCGCCGTGCGCGACGGCGACGACTACGTCATCAACGGTCAGAAGATCTGGACCTCGCACGCCATGGTCGCCGACTACTGCGAGATGCTGGTGCGCACCGATCCCGAGGCACCGAAGCACAAGGGCATCACGTGGCTGATCGTGCCCATGGACGCCCCCGGCATCGAGGTACGGCCGCTGGTCACTGCGCAGGGATCGGCCGAGTTTGCCGAACTGTTCCTCGACGAGGTCCGCGTGCCGGTGCACAACCGGGTGGGCGAGGAGAACGACGGCTGGCGCGTGGCCAATGTGACGCTGTCGTTCGAACGAGGCACGGGCTTCGTCGGCGAGTTGCTCGACACCACCAACGTGCACGCCGAGCTTGTGCGCTTGGCGCACGAGTTGCCCCATCGTCGTGGCACGGCGTGGGACGACGATGGCATCCGGCGTGAGCTGGCCGAGATCGCCGCCGATCTCGATGCCCTGTGGGCCTTCACCAAGCGCAACGTCTCGCAGGGCGCCAAGGGCACCATGGCCATGGGCTCGGGATCGGCGTTCAAGGTGGCCTACGCGTCGACCATCCATCGCATGGGAGATCTCGCCCTGCGGATCCTCGATCGCGCGTCGTTGACCATGGACTCGTTCGACGGTCGACCCACCGGCGACCAGGTGCTGTCGAAGCTGCACGCGTTCGGCATCTCGCTCGGCGGTGGCACCACGCAGATCCAGCAGAACATCATCGCCGAGCGCGTGCTCGGCCTTCCGAGGGAGCGCTGATGGACCTCGATCCCGACGACGACCAGCGAGCCCTCATCGACATGGTGGCGGCCTTCGCCGCCGACCGGTTCGACTCGGAGCGCGCTCGCCGCTTCGCCGAATTGTTCGATCGCGACGCCTGGGCCGAACTGGCCGGTCTGGGCACGTTCGGGATCGCGTTGCCCGAGTCGGTCGGCGGTGTGGGACTGGCCACCATCGACGAGGTGCTCGTGCACGAGGCCCTCGGCACCGCGCTCGTCCCGGGACCGTTGGTGGCCGCCGCCCTCGCCGCCGGCCTGATCGACGGTGTCCTCGACGGAACGGTGGTGCCGGCGGTGCTCGACGCCCCCGCCCACGGTCCGGTCGTGGTGGAACACCTGCGCGACGCCGACGTGCTGCTGGTGGTCCATGACGACGGCATCGATCGGGTCGATCCCGCCACGCTCGACGCCGTCGTGCTGGCGCGCCCGACCGATCCCCTCACCCCGGTGTCGCGTCTGGCCGCCGTACCGGTCGGCGAACGTGTCGCCGATGCCGCCACCGCGACTCGCTGGCGTCAGCGCGGCTCGCTGTTGGCCTCGGCCCAGTTGTGCGGGAATTCGGCCGGGAGCACGGCCCTGGCCGTGCGCTACGCCGCCGAACGCGAGCAGTTCGGACGACCGGTGGGTTCGTTCCAGGGGCTCAAGCACCTGCTGGCCGATTGCTGGATACGCACCGAGGTGGCCCGCTCGGCCGTGTGGGCCGCCGGCGTCACCGTCGACGAGCCCGAGGTGGGCGACGTGGCCCGGGCCATCGCCGGCGCCCGACTGACGGCGGCTCGGGCCGCCACCGAGAACGGCAAGACCGGCATCCAGGTGCACGGGGGCATGGGCTTCACCTGGGAGGTCGACGCCCACCTCTTCCTCAAACGCGCCTGGGTGCTGGAGACGTCGTTCGGTTCGATCGACGACGCCGCCGACATCGTCGCGTCCACGCTCGTCGGCTGATCTATTTCGGGGCGAAGCGGAGCGCGCCGTCGAGTCGCGCCACGTGACCGTTCATGTAACGGTTGGTGAGCAGGTGCTCGGCCAGACGGGCGAACTCCTCGGGTGCGCCGAGGCGTCTCGGAAACGGCACCGTCGCCTCCAGTGCCGCCTTCAGTTCGGGTGGCGCCTGCGACCACGCCGCGGTGTCCATGACACCGGGGGCGATGGCGTTGACGCGCACCCCGATCGATGACAGATCCCGCGCCGCGATGAGCGTCATCCCGATGGGCGCCGCCTTGGCCGATCCGTAGGCGATCTGGCCGATCTGTCCCTCGTACCCCGCCGCCGAGGACACCAGCACGACGGCGCCTCGCTCACCGTCGACATCGGGTTCGTTGTCGGCCATGGCCGACGCGCACAACCGCACCGTGTTGAACGACCCGGTGACGTTCAGTGCCATCGTCCGCTCGAAGACCTCGCGGTCGTGCGGTGTGCCGTCGCGACCGACCACGCGACCTCCGGCCTCGCCCCCTCCGGCACAGGCCACGACCCAGCGCAGGCCGCCGAGCGCGCCAGCGGCCTTGATGGCCGACCGCACATCGTCGTCGTCGAGGACGCTGCCCGTGACGACGACACCGCGGTCACCGAGTCGCTCGGCCAGCGTCGCCCCGGCCACCGGGTCGCGATCGAGCACCACCACCGGATGACCGGCGGCCACGAAGTGGCCGACGCTGGCCTCACCCAGTCCGGATGCTCCTCCGGTGACGAGCACCACCGAGCGCTCGGTACTCATGCCCACTCCCCCTCATCGATTCCGACGACGTTCACATCGAGGCCAATGGACCGGGAGGCTGCACGGCGAACGAAGTGACATCGATGCCTGGCTGGGTCATGGCCACCGCCAGGATCTGCGCCACCGCCTCGCCGACCTCGACCGGTTCCATCTGACGCTCCGACAGTTGACCGGTGCGGATCCACTCCACCAGTGCGTCGCCCAACAACTCGGATCCGAACTCGCGGGAGAAGTCGGTGCCGATGGTGGCGCCGACGCACACCGAGGAGAAGCGGATCGACGGATGCTCGACCCGCCATCCGCGCACCAGCTCTTCCAGCGCGGCCTTCGACGCCGAGTAGGTGACGAGTCCGCGTCGCGGACGACCCACCGACTCAGATGACATGAACGCGACGATCGCATCGGGAGCGAACCGGCCCAGGAGCGCGCGACAGATCTGCGACGGAGCCACGGCGTTGGTGGCGAACACCGTGCTCATCATCTCGGCGTCGGTGTCGGCCAGTTCGGCCAACGGCGAGGCTCCTGCCGCGTAGAGGAGGAGATCGATCGGTCCCAGCTCGGCCGCCTCGCTGGCCACCGTCGCCGGTCCCTCCGGTGTCGTCACATCGACCGCGCAGACGGTCATCGCTGCGGCGAAGTCGTCGGAACTCGCCAATTCGTCGAGACGATCCGCCCGTCGCCCGACCGCCAGCACGCGGGCGCCGCGACGGGCGAACCAGCGGGCCGACTCTCGACCGATGCCGGCCGAGGCCCCGACCACCACCACCACTCGTCCGGCGAGATCCGGACCGGTCGATGCGGTCATCGGGCGAATGTCCCGCGCAGGAGATCGAGGAACTCGTCGACGTGCAGCGAATGATCGACATCGACCAGCGCCTCGTCCATCGACTGGAAGGCCTGCACCATGGCGCTGAACAGTCGGGCCAGCGCATGCGGGTCACCAGTCCGGATCACGCCTTCGCGCTGGCCCCGTGCGATCACCTCGGCCTGCAGGGCCAGCACCCGGGTCGCGTTCTCGGCCACCGTGGGCGGCGCAGCCGCGGCGGCGATGGGCAGGACCGACGTGGTCGAGCCGATGTAGAGACGGCTGAATGCCGGTCGATCGCGGAAGAACCCGATCTCGTAGCGAGCGATGGCCATCAATCCGCCGAGTCCGTCGTCGATGCGCGCCACCATTTCCTCGAAGGCAGGAAGGAACTCGGCACCGCGCCGCAACCACACACTGGCGTAGAGGTCCTCCTTGTTGTCGAAGAACGTGTACACCGACCCCACGGAGAAGTCGGCCGACTCGGCGATCTCCTTCAGCGTGGTGGCGTGGAATCCCTTGCGTCCGAAGATCTCCTCGGCGGCATCGAGCAACTGGCCTCGACTGAGTTCCTGATGGACCTGACGGCGCTGCTCCCGCAGCGACTCCTTGGTGGCCATCAGCCGTTCCTGTTCGACGGCCATTGCGGACGGTGGTAGCCGTCGAAGCGCAACTCGCCGCCGCGCAACTCTCGGATGGTGAGGAAGTCGCCCTTGTAGCCGTGGTGGTCGTAGGGACCGAACTGCACATAGGTGCCCGGCCCACCGTTGGTGGCCGGCATCCAGCGGATGCGCTCGAGTCCCTCCTTCACGAACTTCGGCGTGGGGATGGCGGCGTTGGCGATGCCATGGATCCCGGCGCGGGCGGTGTCGTAGGCCAGAGCGATGACCACGTTGCCGTTGCGGCGACCGAAGCGCGCCTCGAAACGATCCATCATGGCGTTGTAGTTCGGGTTGGCCCCGTCCTCGCCGAGCTGGTCCACGCCGTGCCAACCCTCGAGACCCTCCGCCCATGCGTTCGAATTCGAATAGAACATGAACGCCGTGCCCATGACCCGAGGCGGATCCCAGTCGAGGGCCTTGAACGCCTCGGCGAAGTGGAACGTGGCATAGCCGTAGCCGCCGTAGTAGATCGCCTCGGTGCCGTAGTCGCGCATGGTGCGGAGCGAGTCGACCAGACCGACTGGGTTCGGTTCCAGCCGAACCTCGTTGGTGATCTTGAGGCCCATGCGGATGGCTTCGTCCCGGAAGTAGTCGGCGTAGTCACGACCCGACGATCCCGCCTCCCAGAACATGCCCACTCGTTCGTAGCCCTTGTTGGCCAACCACTGCGCGCACATGACGCCCTCGGTCGGGATGTCACCGTTGGCCACGGTGAAGCAGTACTCCGAGGAGAACTTGTGCGCGCCCGTCCAGCCGATCACCGGGACACCGACCTCGTTGACCGTGTCCTGGATCGACAGCGAGTTGTCGGAGATCAGCGGACCGAGGACGACGCAGCAACCCTGCTCGGCCAACCAGCGGTAGCCGTCGATCACCTTCTTGTAGTTCTCCCGGGGCAGACCCCGGGCGTCGGCGATCACGATCTGCACCGGGGAGCGTCGCCACACGCCCTCGTTCAGGGCGTCCTCGATGGCGAGGATGGTGGGGTCGATCCAGTCGGCCAGCAACTGATTGAGATCCATGTCGATGAGGATCCCGATCTTCACCGGTTCCCACGGATCGCCCTGGGTGGCCAGACCACCGGTGGGCGGGTAGACGACGATGTTCTGCACGGCCACATCGGAGGGAGGGCTGCCGCCCTGGTACCAGGCCTGCGCGCCGGTGCGTCCCTCGAGCCGGGCCTTCGTGCCGTGCGCCACCGTGCTGACGGCACGATCGGGACGGGCGATGCCGTGATCGAACGGCGCCGCGAACATCCGCGTGGCGTACTCGACGCCCGAGGCCCGGGCATCGGGTGCGTCGATGTCGCCACCGTGCCGGTTGCGTCCTACGGCCTCGGAGTCCGAGGCCGACGCGCTCGACCCCTTGGCGTCCTTGTGCTTGTCGTGCTTCTTGTCTCGCTTGGCCATGCTCGCCCCCGGTCCTGTCGTCCACGTGACCCGCCGTCGCACCGCCGGGCAGGGAGATCCGGGCGGTCGTTCGAATTTCTGAATTATAGTTCAATGATTCGGACCGGTCTTCGCCGCCGAACCGGTCCGGGCACGAGGAGGAGCAGTGAAGGCTGACGACATGATCCTGGTGAGCGTCGACGACCATCTGGTCGAGCCGCCGACGATGTTCGACGAGCACACGCCGGCCCGGTGGAAGGGTCGCTTCCCCACGGTGGTGCGCAACGACGCCGGCGACGATGTGTGGACGTTCGAGGGCACCGTCATCCCCAACATCGGTCTCAATGCCGTGGCCGGTCGACCCCGCGAGGAGTACGGGATCGAGCCCACCAGCTTCGAGGAGATGCGCCCGGGCTGTTGGGATCTCACCGAACGCGTCAAGGACATGGATGCCGCCGGTGTGTTGGCCTCGATGAACTTCCCCTCGTTCCCGGGCTTCAGTGGTCGACTCTTCGCCGCCTGCTCCGACAAGCAACTCGCCCTCGATGTCGTGCGCGCCTACAACGACTGGACCGTCGACGAGTGGTGCGCCGGCGCGCCCGGGCGCTTCATCCCCATGGGTCTGCCCGTGCTGTGGGACGCCGAACTGGCGGCCGCCGAGGTGCGGCGGCTGGCGGCCAAGGGTGTGCACTCGGTGACGTTCACCGAGAACCCGTTCACCCTCGGCTACGCCAGCCTCCACGACGAGTCGTGGGATCCGTTCTGGGCCGCACTGGCGGACACCGGCACCGTGCTGTCGATCCATCTCGGTTCGTCGGGCCAGTTGGCCGTCACCTCCCCGGACGCACCGATGGACGTGATGATCACGCTGCAACCGATGAACATCTGCGCGGTGGCCGCCGACCTCATGTGGTCACGGGTGCTGCGGGAGTTCCCCGGGATCCGCATCGCGCTGTCCGAGGGGGGCATCGGATGGATCCCCTACTTCCTCGATCGACTCGACCGCACCTACGACATGCACCATCGCTGGACGGGTCAGGACTTCGGCGATCGTCTCCCGTCGGAGGTGTTCCGCGAGCACTTCCTCACGTGCTTCATCTCCGATCCGATCGGCGTCAAACTCCGTCACGACATCGGCATCGACAACATCGCCTGGGAACTCGATTACCCCCACTCCGATTCGTCGTGGCCGACACCGGCCGAGCAACTCGAAG
>Ga0172372_10001163_pt1 | contig 40812 bp, 33 predicted proteins | sample LakKiv5m_2_FD_114544 | JGI IMG/M metagenome (GOLD analysis project Ga0172372, IMG submission 114544) | Freshwater microbial communities from Kabuno Bay, South-Kivu, Congo - kab_092012_9.5m | ecosystem: Environmental > Aquatic > Freshwater > Lake | place: Democratic Republic of the Congo...
CGAACCGGGGCCCATCCAGATGCCGAGTTCCAGTTCGTAGTCGAGGCGGCGCGATGGTCCGGCATCGGGTGCCGCGGTGTCCTGCCCCGGGGCACGGCGCTGACCGTTCGGGCGCACGACCGGCGTTCCAGACACGACGATGGAGGAGGCGCGACCGTGGTAACCGATGGGCACCCATTTGTAGTTGGGCAGCAGCGGCTGATCGGGCCTGAACTGCCGCCCGACATTCAGTGCGTGGTGAATGCCGGCGTAGAAATCGGTGTAATCACCGATGCGGGCCGGCAGGTGCAGGGTAACGTGCGAGGCCGCAGACAGCATCTCAGCCACGCGCGCGCGATGGGGGGCGTCGTCGGCCAGCAGATCGAACAGCGCGTGACGCAGCGCAAGGCGCACGGAGGCAGGCTGGGCCAGCAGCGGATTGAGCATGTCGGCCGTCAGCAGCGGCGCGGCATCGGCCAGTGCGGTGTCGAGCAGACCGCTGAGGGCCAGGGCCGACAGGTCGAGCACCTCGTCGCCGATGGCCACCCCGGGGCGCGGACGCCGATCGCGCGGCGTCGAGAAGATGCCGAGCGGCAGGTTCTGCAGGGGGAAATCCGCGTGTCCCTGCGCCGACGCGACCCAGCTTGTCCGGCGTGCCTCGTGTGTGCGATCGATCATCGGTGCCTCGTGCAGACCGGGTCAGCGCTGGTGTGGGGTGAAGTGCTTGCGGAGCGCACGGCCGTAGTGCGCATATTCGCGCTGCAGGGCCGGGCTTCCGGCGGCGAAGGCGGTGACGAGCTGCGGGAAGCGGGTTTCAAACATGAATGCCATCGTGCCTTCCAGCTTTTTCGGCTGCAGCGCCACGGTGCTGGCATGTTCAAACGCGTCGACGTCGGGCCCGTGCGGCAGCATCATGTTGTGCAGCGAGAACCCGCCGGGCACAAAGCCGTGCGGCTTGGCGTCGTACTGCCCGTAGATGAGGCCCATGAACTCGCTCATCACGTTCATGTGATACCAGGGCGGACGGAACGTGTCTTCGGCCACCGTCCATCGGTCGGGGAAAATCACAAAGTCGATGTTGGCCGTACCGGGCGTGTCTGACGGCGAGGTCAGCACCGTGAAAATCGACGGATCGGCGTGATCGAACAGCACCGGGCCCACGGCCGAGTAGCGCCGCAGGTCGTATTTGTACGGCGCATAGTTGCCGTGCCAGGCCACAACGTCGAGCGGTGAGTGCCCGATGTCGGCCATCCACAGGCGACCGCCCCATTTCACATACATGGTCGACGGGGTGTCGCGGTCTTCGTAGGCGGCGTGCGGCGTGAGGAAATCGCGGGGATTGGCCAGGCAGTTGGCGCCGATCGGCCCGCGTTCGGGCAGCGTGAAGGCCCCGCCATAGTTTTCGCAGAGATAGCCACGTGCCGGGCCGTCGATGAGCTCGACGCGCAGCTTGACGCCGCGCGGAATGACGGCGATCTCGCCGGGGGCGACGTCGATGCGCCCGAACTCGGTGGCGAGGCGCAGGGCGCCCGACTGGGGCACACACAGCAGTTCGCCGTCGGCGTTGTAGAAATACTCGTCGACCATCGAGCGCGTGACGAGATAGACATGCGCGCCCATGCCCGACTGGCTGCCGGCGTCGCCGGCCGTGGTGATGGTGTACACGCCCTGGACGAATGTCTGCGGCGTCTCGGGCAGCGGCAGGGCTCCCCAGCGCATCGGCGCGATGGGCACGTCGACTTCGAGGCACGGTGCCGTGCGCCACAGGCCGATGTCGGCGGCGCGGAAGTCGCCGAAGTGGCAGACCGTCGGACGGATGCGGTACAGCCACGAGCGCTCGTTGCTGGCGCGCGGGGCGGTGAACGGCGACCCGCTCAGCTGTTCCGCATAGAGCCCATAGGCGCACCGCTGCGGTGAGTTGCGACCCACGGGCAGCGCGCCGGGCAGCGCTTCGGTTTCAAACCCATTGCCGAAGCCGGACATGTAGCCGCGCAGATGTTCGGGCGTCATGCGATCACACTCCTTCCGTCACTCGGGTGTCCATCATCACAGGCCGTCTGCCCGGGCAGACGCTCATGCGTCGCCCTTCAGCACGCCGCGCCTGATCTGATCGGCCTCGATCGATTCGAACAGGGCTTTGAAGTTGCCTTCGCCGAAGCCCTCGTCGCCCTTCCGCTGGATGAACTCGAAGAAGATGGGACCGATGACCGTGTTGCTGAACCGCTGCAGCAGCACCTTGGTGAAGCCGCCGGCGACCACGCCTTCGCCGTCGATGAGAATGCCGTTGCGCTGCAGGCGTGCCACGTCCTCGCCGTGCCCGGGCAACCGCGCCTCGATGCGCTCGTAGTAGATCGCGTTCGGCGGCGGCATGAACGACACACCGGCGCCGGTCAGCCCCTCGAGCGAGGCATGCAGGTCGTGCGACCCGAAGGCGATGTGCTGGATGCCCTCGCCGCGATACTGCTGCAGGTACTCTTCGATCTGGCCCTGCGATCCGGCGTCCTCGTTGATCGGAATGCGAATCTTGCCGTCAGGGCTGGTCATCGCGCGCGAGTGGAGTCCCGTCATGCGGCCTTCGATGTCAAAGTAGCGAATCTGCCGGAAGTTGAACATCGTCTCGTAGAAGCCGGCCCATGCATTGAGACGGCCCCGGTGCACGTTGTGGGTCAGGTGATCGATGTAGTAGAGGCCGTGGCCCTGCGGCTGCGCGTTGGTCTCGCCCAGCCACTCGAAGTCGACGTCGTAGATGCTGCCGCGCGCGCCGTAGCGGTCGACGAGGTAGATGTGGAGGCCACCGATGCCCTCGATGGCGGGAATGGGAAGCTCGCCCGGGCCGGCGGCCGTCTCGATGGGCCGCGCGCCGAGCGACACCGCACGCCGGAAAGCGTAGTCGGCGTCGACCACGCGGAACGCCATGGCCGGAGCCGAGGGGCCGTGGGCCTCGGCGAAGCCCGCGGCAAACGAGCCCGGTTCGGCGTTGAGGATGAGGTTGATGCTGCCCTGGCGATACAGCGTCACCTGCTTGCGTCGATGCCGCGCGACCGGCAGGAAGCCGGTGCGGCGGAACAGCGCATCGAGCTCAGCCGGTTGCGGATGGCAGAACTCGACAAACTCGAAGCCATCGGTGCCCATCGGATTGTCGGGGCTGATGACGGGTGGCGGTGCGTCGTGTGGAAAAGGACCCATGGTCGGCCTCCGGATCGTGGCGCGTCAGTGCGCCGCGTGTGTGTGGAACTCGCCGGCCGGCTCACGGAACGAGCACGACCCGAAACTGGTAAAGCCATCGCGACGCGTGGCGGCCATGACGGCGGGCGACAGGTGCAGCGATCCCCAGGTGGCTCCGTCGGCGCCGACGACCAGACCCTCCGGCTGCAGCAGCAGGGCCAGCGCTTGTGCGCGAGGCCGACCGGCGTGCAGGGCCGCTGTCGCCAGCAGCACGTTGAGGTAGCCGTACATGGTCGCCCGCGCCGAGTCGGGCGCATAGGTGAGCGGATAGGTGCCCCGCACGGCGTGGTGCAGTCCGGCCGTGGCCTTGAACGGCAGGCGGCGCGTGACGAAGGCCTCGAGGGCCTGCAGCAGCACCTCCGGGGCCGGGAAGGCCTCGGGCGTGAGGCCCCCGGTGCGCACCTTCGCGCGCAGCCCGTGGCGGACGATGGCGTCGAGCCACGGCCCGAGATCTGCCGACAGGTCGACTTCCACATACAGGTCGCGCGCGACGCCGTAGGTGTGTGCCAGCCACGCGATTCCCTCGGGCGACGAGGGGCGTGCTTCGAGTGACGTGATGGGGGCCCGTTGGGCGACGGGTGAGGCGTCGAAGGTCGTGACTGCCTGGTGGTCATCGATGGAGCGGTCGCGGACGATAACGCTCAGCGGCAGCGGGGTCGGCAGGCCGCCGCGGGTGTGCAGCAGGTCCGCGAGTTCGGGCAGGTGCGCGGCCGTCACGACAAACCGGCCCAGCATGTGCGCATCGGCGCCGCGTGCGGCGGCGGTATATTCGTCGAGGGCGGCCGCCATCGGCAGGGCCGCGGGGGGAAACAGTCCCGCATAGTCGATGACGCCGTCCATCGGCGAGCGGTGCGGCTGCGCTGGTGCCTGCGGCTCCATACCTTCCAGACTATGGCTGGCTGATTCATCCGTCCAATAAAAACATTGACGTGCATTGATAAACTGCACAAATGAATGAGCACGATCGTCCGGAACTGCGGCACCTGCGGGCCTTCGTCATGGTGGCCGACGAACTGCACTTTGGCCGGGCGGCCGAGCGCCTGGCGGTGTCGCAACCGGCGCTGAGCGTCCAGATTCGTCAGCTGGAACGGCTGGTCGGCACGCCGCTCTTCGATCGGCACAACCGCCGTGTCCTCACCACGGCCGCCGGGCGTGTGCTCGACGAGTCGGCCCGTCGTCTGCTGCGCGATCTCGACCTCATGGTGGAGGCCGCGCGGGCCGTGGCGCGCGGTCAGGGGGGCACCCTCCGGGTGGGTTTCGGACCGACGATGATGCTGTCGACCCTGGCGCCGGTTGTGCGGGCCTTCCGAACGCGTGCGCCGGGTGTGAAGGTCGATCTGCGTGAAATGGTGACAGCAGATCAGGTGGCGGCCCTGCTGCGCGACGACCTCGACATCGGCTTTGTGCGCGGCGTCGACCCCGACCCGCGCCTCCGGCTCGAGGAGGTCGCACGCGAACCGCTGCGCATGGCCCTGCCGCGCGACCACCGGCTGGCCCGCCGGGCCCGGGTGCCGCTGCGGGCCCTGGCCGACGAGCCCTGGGTGCTGTTTCCGCGGGCCATTGCCCCGCAGCTGCACGCGCAGGTGCTGCGGCTCTGTGGCGAGGCCGGCTTTGCGCCGCGGGTGGTGCAGGAGAGCCGCGAGGTGTCGACCACCATCGGTCTGGTCGGGGCCGGGGTCGGCGTGACGATTGTGCCGGCGGCGGTGCAGCGGATGTCATGGCCGGATGTGGTCTACAAGAGCCTGCCGCGCGCCCGCATCGCCATCTCGGCGGTGTGGCGGGCCGGTGAGGCGCCCCCGGCGGTCGACGCGCTGCTCGCGCTGGTCCGCGCGCGTTCGCGGTCCTGATCGCGACCAGCGTCCGCATCAGTGCCGCCAGCGGCTGGTCTGCGTGCAGCCGCGGCCACGACGGGCGGCGTGCAGGGGCGATGTAGAATCGACCCACACATCCCTCTGTTTTTCACGCGAGGAACGCACTGCATGTCTACGCACTCGAAATGTCCGATGCACGGGGCCGCGGCGGCCTCGACGATGGCCGGCGGCCGCACGAATGCCGACTGGTGGCCGAATCAGCTGAACCTCAGGATTCTTCATCAGCATACCGACAAGTCGAACCCGATGGAACCGGACTTCGGCTATGCCGAGGCCTTCAAGGCGCTCGACCTGCACGCGGTCGTCCGTGACCTGCACGCGCTGATGACCGACTCGCAGTCGTGGTGGCCCGCCGACTATGGTCACTATGGCCCGCTCTTCATCCGCATGACCTGGCATGCGGCCGGCACCTACCGCATCTCCGACGGACGTGGCGGCGGCGGCACGGGCGCGCAGCGCTTCGCGCCGCTCAACAGCTGGCCCGACAACGGCAACCTCGACAAGGCGCGTCGGCTGCTGTGGCCCATCAAGGCCAAGTACGGGCGCCACCTCTCCTGGGCCGACCTGATGATTCTGGCCGGCAACGTGGCGCTTGAATCGATGGGCTTCAGGACGTTTGGCTTCGCCGGCGGCCGCGCCGACATCTGGGAACCCGAGGAAGACATTTACTGGGGCCCCGAGGGCACGTGGCTGGGCGACCAGCGCTACAGCGGCGACCGCGACCTGCAGAATCCGCTGGCGGCCGTGCAGATGGGGCTCATCTACGTGAACCCTGAAGGTCCTAACGGCAACCCCGATCCGCTGGCCTCGGCGCGCGACATCCGCGAGACCTTCCGCCGAATGGCGATGAATGACGAAGAGACCGTGGCCCTTGTCGCCGGTGGACACACCTTCGGCAAGGCGCACGGCGCCGGGTCGCCGACGCATGTCGGCCCCGAGCCCGAAGGCGCGCCGCTCGAGGCACAGGGCCTGGGATGGCTGAGCACCCACGGTACCGGCCGCGGCGGTGACACCATCACCAGCGGCCTCGAAGGGGCCTGGAAGCCGAACCCGACGCAGTGGGACAACGGCTACTTCGAAACGCTGTTCGCGTACGAGTGGGAACTGACGAAGAGCCCGGCTGGTGCCCAGCAGTGGCGGCCGGCCGGCGGTGCGGGGACCGACACGGTCGTCGACGCGCATGATGCCTCGAAGCGGCATGCGCCGATGATGTCGACGGCCGACATGGCGCTCCGCATGGATCCGGCGTACGAGAAGATTTCGCGGCACTTCCTCGCGAATCCCGAGGCGTTTGCCGATGCGTTTGCGCGCGCATGGTTCAAGCTGACGCACCGTGACATGGGACCGGTGGCCCGCTACCTGGGCCCGCTGGTGCCGTCGGAAACCCTCATCTGGCAGGACCCGGTGCCGGCCGTGTCGCATCCGCTCGTGGACGCCCCCCGCGTCGAGGCGCTCAAGGCGCAGCTGCTGGGATCGGGCCTGTCGATTGCGCAGCTGGTGCGCACGGCGTGGGCCTCGGCGTCGACGTTCCGTGGATCGGACAAGCGCGGTGGAGCCAACGGGGCCCGCATCCGTCTGGCCCCGCAGAGTACCTGGGCGGTGAACGACCCGGCCGATCTGGCGGCGGTACTGACGGTACTCGAACAGGTGCGCGCCTCGTTCAATGCCGCGCAGACCGACGGCACGCAGATCTCGCTCGCGGACCTCATCGTCCTCGGCGGATGTGCGGCGGTCGAGAAGGCGGCCCGACTCGGGGGACACCCGGTGTCGGTCGACTTCACGCCCGGGCGCACCGATGCGACGCAGGCGCAGACCGACGTCGAGTCGTTTGCCGTGCTCGAGCCGAAGGCCGATGGCTTCCGCAACTATGTGGCGCCGGGCATCACGACGCCAGCCGAGGCGCTGCTCATCGACAAGGCGCAGCTGCTGCAGCTGACGGCTCCCGAAATGACGGTGCTGGTCGGCGGCCTGCGGGTGCTCGGGGCCAACGCGGGAGGCAGCCGCCACGGCGTGTTCACCACGCGGCCCGAGGTGCTGACGACCGACTTCTTCGTGCACCTGCTCGACATGCAGCAGCAGTGGGGGCCGTCGGCCGAGCCCGGCGTCTACGAAGGCCGTCACCGCACCACCGGGCAGGTGATGTGGACCGGCACGCGGGTCGACCTGGCGTTCGGGTCGAACTCGCAGCTGCGCGCCCTGGCCGAGGTGTATGCCGCGTCGGACGGCACGGTGGCGTTCGTGCGCGACTTTGCGGCGGCCTGGTCGAAGGTGATGCACCTCGACCGGTTCGACCTGGCCTGAGATGATGAGGCCTGACATCGTGGCAGGGCATCGGTTATGCTCTGCCACGGTGAACGGGCGCTTTCTGCCCACTGTGAGGACTACGACCCATGCGATTCAGACCCAGTGTTGTGTTGTCGGCCGTTGTGGCGGCCCTGCTCCTGTCCGCGTCCGCCAGCTGGGCGCAGACCAATCCCCGCACCGCCCGTTTCGGCGTGTGGGATAACGCCACCAACCCGAACAACGTGATGACCTATGAGGCCCACGAGAAAGACGGCAGCAAGCTCACGGTCAGCAACCCGAGCAAGCCCGGCGACGAGTGGTCGTATGTGACGCTGTTCGACGGCGTGTTCCGTCCGGTGGCCGGCCAGCCCGGGTCAGAGACGGCGGTCGAGATCATCAATGACAAGAGCCTCCGCATCTACAACAAGCGCGATGGGGTCGTCTATCAGGTGGTCATCAACACGCTGTCTGCCGACAACAACACCATCGACAACTACTACGTGCGCGTGGACAAGGCCGGCAAGATGACCGGTGTGTCCTACGTGAAGTATCTGCGCCGGACGAAGTAGGCCGAGTCGCGCCGGAGTGGCGGAGAGAGTGGGATTCGAACCCACGGTACGGTTTCCCGTACACACGCTTTCCAAGCGTGCGCCTTCAACCACTCGGCCATCTCTCCGTGCAAGTGGAATCAACAGTTTAGCGGAGGGCGGCGATCCCGCCAAATGCAAACTGTGACGTGACTGTGACGTAAGCCCTGCGAGCGCCACGACCACCGGGACGGCCGCCCCGGTGGGGGGTGGCTTGAGGGCGTAACCGTCCGGATGCGCCCCATTTTCTCGGACGCCGCCGTTGGACTCGGCGCCCCGCCGCGCCTCGTCCAACGCGTCGAGGGCCTGCCGCTTCGCATCGATGCGGATGTGCGAATAGTGCTCCAGCATGCGGCGCGACAGGTGACCGCTGATCGACTCCAGCACGTGATCGGCGACGCCGAGTTCCGCCAGTTCGGTGATCACCGTGTGCCGCAGGTCGTGGAACCGGAAGCGGGGCAGACCGGCGGCGTCCCTGAGCGCCCGCCAGGCCGTGTCCCACTTCAACATCGGCTGCGTGGCGTCGTAGCGCCCCCACTGGCACGCTGGCCACAGGAAGTGATCCGGCTCGCTGTGCCCGAGCAGATCGGCACGCTCGACCATCCGGGCTATCGCCGTGAGGGCCGACGCGTTGAGTGGTATCACGCGGTGACTCGTCTCGTTCTCGCTCCGGCGGATGTAGACGAGCTTCTTCACGAGGTCGATATCGCGCCGGCGGAGGTGCTTCACCTCCACCGGGCGCATGGACGTGTTCGCGGCGACGACGGCCGCGCAGTAGACGTGCTCCCACTCGGGATTTGACGCGGCGCTGTCGACCAAGCGCTTGCGCTCCTCGGGCGTCAAAGCTCGGCCGACTTGGCGCTGACGCTCGGAGAGGTTCCGCACGTGGTCCACAAGGCCCGCCATCGCCCGCACGACTTGAGCACGCGCGCTAGCACGCCGACATCCATATTGATGGTCCGATTCGCGGCGCCCTTGTCGTGGCGCCCGCGCTGGTAGTCTGCGATTGCCTTTGCGGTGAGGGCGGTCAGCGGCACGTCGCCGAAGTAGCGCTTCAGCGAGATGAGTCGCTCTTCCTCGAACTCGATCGTCCGAGGCGAGCAGTGCAGGCGCTTGCCTTCGAGGTAGGCGTCCGCCGCCGCGAAGAGCCGCTTGGGTCCCTGCTCGTGCGTTGCCACCGCGCCATGGCCGGCATCCTCGATGAGCTGCCGCTCCCTCTGCTTAGCGGTCTGCTGGTTCGTCGTGCCGAGGCGCTTGCGGTAGCGATGGCCGTTGACCGTGAAGTCTGTCCAGTACTGCCGTCCACGCTTCCAGAGACTCATGGCCGCATCTCCTTCGTGTCGGTCTGTCGATCAGAAGGCAACCCCGCGCGGGCGTCAACGGCGCTGGCGCGCACGAAGTCCTGGAGATCGACCGGCAGGTAGCGCACGGCCCGGCCGAGACGCAGGAACCGTGGTCCCTGTCCCCGGTGACGCCACGCGCGGAGCGTGGCGACTGACAGGCCGAGCAGGTGCGAGACCTCGCGCTCGGTCACGGCACGGGTTGGCTGGTTGACCGCCTGCGCGTTCATGATGCCACTCCGTTCTGAACGCTCGCCGTGCTGCGTGCGCCTCGCGGCTCCCTTGCGTGTTGCTCGAGCCAGGCGTCGAGCCAGGCTGGCTTCAACCGGATGGTCCGTCGCCCGCTGATGCGCACGTGCCGCAGTTCGCGGCGCTCGCACGCGGTGTAGATCGTGTCTCGACTTACGTTCGCGTCGTCGGCTCCTTCGCCGACCGTCAACCAAGGTTTCATGCCGCACCTCGCAATGCTCGTTGCCGAACGTCCAGGGGTGGCGCATTCGGACGCGCTGGCCACAAGGCAGCCCGCCGCTGGCAGTTGCGCGAGATGCTGGCGTATCGCCGAACATCGAGAACGCGGGGCGATGAGCACCGCGTGCATGCACGGCCAGAGGCCGCTGCATTCGAAGCCATCGGTGCGCTGGCGTACTGCCGCTCTGAATCGCCAGCGAACAGCCGTGCTTCCGAACGCTGCTGCGACAAACCGTTGGAGCGTGTCGCGAGCGATCGTGAATCTCCAAGACGCGGCACTTGGTGCGCGCTGGAGTTCGAAGCCGTGCGAGTCAGGAAGTGTGTTGCTGGCGAGGCCCTGAGGGCGCCGACCGTCAGCAACCCGCGGCAAGTGGCACTTGCACGGCAGGTATGCAGGGGAGCACGGACGAGCACAGGCCACCGCTGCTCCGGCGCCCTCGTCAACGGGCATTTTGGGTAGACTACATCCTGGATTGCCAATCCGAGGCATGAGATGACCCACGTCGACGTCACGCTACCTGACGGGCTACCTGCAGCGCTGAAGAAGGCACCCCATGAGGTGGCGGTGGAACTCCGCCTTGCCGCGGCGATCCACTGGTATCAGCAGAGCCTGCTGTCGATGGAGCGCGCCGCGGAAACGGCCGGGATGACCCGAGCCGAGTTTCTTGGCGAACTCGCACGCCGTCGCGTCGACGTGTTCGTGGTCGATGACCTGGATCTGGCCCGAGAGCTGGGGGATGGCTGACCTACTCGTCGTCAATGCCTCGCCGCTCATCTTTCTGGGAAACGCCGGCCGCCTGGAACTCCTGCGCGTGCTGGGTGCCAGTCGCATCGTCGTTCCGCAGCCCGTCTTCGACGAGGTGATCTCGGGCGGACACACAGACAAGGCCGCCAGAGCCCTGTCCGACGCGCCCTGGCTCGAGACACGGCCGTCTCCTCCGGTTCCCAACTCGATCAGCACATGGGACATCGGGAAGGGTGAGTCATCAGTCATCGCGACAGCCTTGCAGGAGCCGGACGCCCGCGTCGTGATTGACGACCTGACCGGCCGGAAGTGCGCCCTTGCGCACAGCATCGCCGTTGTCGGAACCCTCGGCGTGGTCATCGCGGCGCACCGCCGGGGACACATCGACGACCCACGGCGGGTCCTGCTGGAGTTGCGGACCGCGGGCATGTGGTTGTCGGACGCCGTGATCGCGCGCGCACTGCGCCTTGCCGGAATCGACACGTAGCGCCCGGGCTCCTTGCGTGCCCCCTGGAACGTCATCGGTCGGCCATCACGCAGTTGCCAGGGCGGGTCTGCGCGCAGGCGCGGTCAAGGCCCGAAGGCCGCTCACTTTCGTGCGGGCGGAGCACAGCGACGCGCCTTGACGGCGCCGAGCACAGACCGAGCATCGAGGCGGTGATGGCCGACGGTCAGCAGCCGGGCCAACGGTGAGATCGGGCACAAGGCCAGATCTTCCCGACGAAGACGAGACCGAACATTGCTGACTGACGCACCACGAGCTGCGGAAGATCTTGACCGAGACGGCGGCGCCCTCGGGGACAAAATTCAGACAGGGGCACGGACGGCGACATCGGCACTGACAGCCATGGCGTGAGCGACCCTGCGGACGAACGCGGGACGGAAGTCCCACTCGCGCGCCGGGGTCGCTCACGCCATGGTCTCCTGCGTTGACCCCTTCTTCGTGGACCCGGAGGGGGCGGCACAGAGCGCCGCCCATCGATGGCGGCAGTTAGCTTCTGCGCGCTCAAGTGGTCGGCGTTCCGGCACTTGTGGCTGTGCCCGGCAAGGGGAAGCGGCTGGTGCGACGCTGACCAGCCGACATTCCGTGGCGTTGCTCATGGGGACAACCTCCGAAATCGACGTTGTCCCCCCGGTGGTCCCATGACTTTCGGATCTGCTGTTCAAGACAAAGGCACGAAGGGGCCCTGCCGCGATGCCTTCGGCGCGGCGCGTTATGACACGTCGTACACGAAGACCGGCGCGTCACCGAACTCTGGATGGACGCCGACCGGCAGCTTGTCCGGAAAGTAGCGAAAGGTTGCCCCGGGGCCTTCGCCGAATCGCAGCCGCGAGAACTCCAGCCACGAGAGCTTGTCGCCGAGTGCGCGGATGAAGTGCTGGCGCTTGTCGCCGGCCGGACCAAGCCACCGGAGCGATCGGTCGTCGAGCACGGCGTCGAGCAGCATCACGCGCTCAATCATCCGGCCGGGCACCGCGCGCTTCCTGAAGCGGCTGTCGGCTTCGTCGATGGCGGCCCAGAGCGGTTTGTAGTGGACGTGGAACATCCGGCCACGATGCAGCGTGCCGGGGTGATCGGGGTGGCCAGTCGGCGCTCGGTCAAACCCCTGATGAAGTTCGTGGTCTTCTGCCCGTGGGCGACGCCGGCGACCTGGCAGTACTGGCGTTCGAGGAAGACACCGGAGTGCAGGAGCACCTCCAGGAGAAACCTCGCCTGGCGGTCGGTGAAGCCAAAGGCGGCGACGGCCTGGAGTCGATCGCCGAGCGCCATGTCGAGCGTCCAGCCTTGGGGTGCGGGCGGTAGCTGAATCGCTTCTTGGATGTGCATCGTCACAGCAACTCCTCCATGGTTCGCGGCCTCCGACTACCCCTGCCGCCGCCGCGTCCGCCCACGCTGGCGCCGAGCGACTCGTAGCAGGTGAACCCTGCCTTGGCCGCTCCGCCGGCATGGGTGCCGCGGTAGTGCGGCGTCACGACTTCGAGGTCCTCGACGCGCGAACGCCCGTCCCGGTCCTCGTATTCGATGCGGGCGTCTGGGAAGTGGACGTGCCCGTCTTCTTCGTACGGCAGGTGCTGCTGCTGTGCCCAGCGGACGATGTCCTCCGCGTCGCGATCCGGTCGACCGTCACAGTCGCTCTTGCCGCGATTGCGCTCGTGGAGGAACCGCTGGTAGTCCCGCTTCATCTCGTAGTCGAGCACGACGCGCCGAACGCGGCCGCCGCGGTCACGACTGCGTTCCGCAGCGCGCTCGTAGGCGCGGTAGACCCTGACGTCGTGGGTCGCCTCACGAGGCTTTCCGAGGCCGGCGTAGAACGCCTGGCGAACTTCGTGGGTCCGCTCGTCGAGTGGAGCTGAGCGATTGGCTTCGAGCAGGTCCCGGCCCCGGTCAGTGAGTACAACGGCACGGTCGTTCGCGTCGAGCGGCGAGCGCCGAATCAAGCCTTGGTCTTCGAGATGACGAACGCACTGGTGGGGCTTGCCGACGTCGTCCCGCAGGGCGTGCAGGTCGTGCTCGGCCACCACTCGGAACGAGCCCACGGTTGCCAGCATCCGCGCCTCGGAGCCGTCGATGTCGTAGATCCGGTCGCGGTCTCTGACGTGTTCCCGGTCGCGCCCACGCGGAAGGTCGAGGTCGCGCGTGAAGACGTCGCGCGGGTTGCGGTCCTGGCGGTCAGGAGCATCGCCGCCGCCACGGCCGCCGCGATCGATGGCGCGGCCTCCGTCGCGAGCATCATTGCGGCCGTCGTCACGCGGGTCGTCGCGGTCCAACATGCAGCGAATATGGGCCGATCACCGGCACGCTGCAATTCATCGCCGGGCGGTGTTGGGTCCCTTTGGGCTCTGGGGGTGCCGGGCAGTCCGGCGCTCCGTGAGGCGGGCGAAAATAGCCGCACCGCGGTTATAGAACCGCGAATAACCGCTGAGCCGGCTCCGCCTGAGCCTGGACGCTGCGCAAACGGGCGGCGCGGTCACAGCGGGCTTCCATTTGGAGCAAATGTATGACATTTTTTGCTCCGCAATTCCCATGGCTAAGCGCTCGCAATCGGCTGAGAAGTCGATACTTGACCGAATCAGAGGCCACGGGAGGGGGTGGGTCTTCACCCCGCGCCACTTCATGGACCTGTCCAGCCGCCCGGCCATCACCTCCGCGCTCCGACGCCAGACCGCGGCCGGCACAATCCGCCAGCTCGCCCGAGGCCTGTACGACTACCCGCGCCAGCACCCAGCGCTCGGCACCCTCGGTCCCACGCCCGAGGCCGTGGCCACGGCCATGGCGGGGCGGGACCGCGTTCGACTCCAGCCCTCCGGCGCCTACGCGGCCAACCTGCTCGGCCTTTCCGAACAGGTACCCGCAAGGGTTGTCTTCCTGACTGACGGTCCGAGCCGCGTCGTCCAGGTCGGCCCGACCACGCTGCAACTGCGGCACACCACACCCCGCAACATGGCGGCCGCCGGGCGTCCGTCCGGCCTCGTGATCCAGGCCTTCCGGCATCTTGGTCCGGAGCACGTGACACCCGACCGGATCGCCCGGCTGCGGCGCACGCTGCCAGCCGACGACCGGCGCGCGCTGCTCAGGGACCTGACGCTGGCGCCGGAATGGATGCACCGTCAGTTGAAGAAGCTTGCCGCCTCATGACGCCGGCGACAAAGTCCCTCCCCCAGACGCTGACGTCCTACCACGCGAAGTATTACGCGTACGAGCTGACACGCCGCTGCCCTCCGGACAGTGACGATAGGCTGGCCAGCGCCTTGGTCGATGCGCAGGTCGACCTGAACCCGCACCAGATCGACGCAGCGTTGTTCTCCTTCAAGTCGCCGCTGTCGCGTGGCGTGCTGCTCGCCGACGAAGTCGGGCTCGGCAAGACCATCGAGGCGGGCCTGGTCCTGGCGCAGCGGTGGGCCGAACGCAAGCACCGCGTACTCGTCATCACGCCGTCGAACCTTCGCAAGCAGTGGCATCAGGAGCTGACGGACAAATTTTTCCTGCCGTGCCGTATTCTCGAAGCGAAGTCCTACAACGAGGCCATCAAGGCCGGCCAGTTCCGGCCGTTCGAGGCCGACGGGCAGATCGTCATCTGCTCGTACCAGTTCGCGCGCAACAAGGCGGCGGACGTCCACAACACCGCGTGAGATCTGGTGGTGATGGACGAAGCGCACCGGTTGCGCAACGTCTACAAGCCGTCGAACGTCATCGCCAACACGCTGAAGCAGGCGCTGGCATCGGCGCCGAAGCTCCTGCTCACGGCCACGCCGCTCCAGAACTCGCTCCTCGAGCTGTTCGGCCTGGTCAGCATCATCGACGACCAGGTCTTCGGCGACCTGAAGAGCTTCCGGGAGCAGTTCAGCGACCTGACCCAGGAGCAGGTGTTCGCCACGTTGAAGCGCCGGCTGGCCCCGATCTGCCATCGCACACTGCGCCGGCAGGTGACGGCGTACGTCTCGTACACGCGGCGGCTGCCGCTCGTCGAACAGTTCACGCCCGACGCGTCTGAAGACCGTCTCTACGACCTCGTCTCGGAGTACCTGCGCCGCGACAATCTGAAGGCGCTTCCACCCGGCCAGCGCACCCTCATGACGCTGGTCATGCGCAAGCTTCTGGCGTCCTCGTCGTTCGCGATCGCGGGCGCCCTGGACACGCTGGCGAAGCGCCTGAAGGTGACGCTCGCCAAGCAGACGCCGAAGGAGGCGCTGCCCGAAGAGTTGTTGGCCGAGCTCGACGAAGACTACGAGGCGCTGGACGAGACGGCCGAGGAATGGGAAGACGACGATCCCGGCCCGCCCCTGTCGAGCGAAGACCGCGAGGCCTTGGCACGGGAGATCGCCGATCTCGAACAGTTCCGCGACCTGGCCTCCTCCATCACACACAACGCAAAGGGCGATGCGCTGCTACAGGCGCTGCGGATCGCGTTCGACAAGGCGACCGAGCTGGGTGGCGCCAGGAAGGCCATCATCTTTACGGAGTCGAGGAAGACCCAGCTCTACCTCCAGCGGCTGCTGGCCGACAGCCCGTGGAAGAACGGCCTGGTGCTGTTCAACGGCTCCAACACGGACGAACGGTCGCGTGCGATCTACGCGGACTGGCGTGCCCGCCACGATGGCACCGATCAGATCACGGGCTCCAAGACCGCCGACATGCGGTCGGCCCTCGTGGACTACTTCCGCGATCAAGGCCAGATCATGATCGCCACCGAAGCTGGTGCGGAAGGCATCAACCTCCAGTTCTGCTCCTTGGTCGTCAACTACGACTTGCCCTGGAACCCGCAGCGGATTGAGCAGCGCATCGGCCGCTGCCACCGCTACGGGCAGAAGCACGACGTGGTGGTCGTCAACTTCCTGAACCGCACGAACGCTGCGGACCAGCGCGTCTTCCAGCTGCTGGCTGAGAAGTTCAAGCTCTTTGAAGGCGTGTTCGGCGCCAGTGACGAGGTGCTCGGCGCCATCGAGTCGGGTGTCGACTTCGAGAAGCGTATCGCGTCGATCTACCAGCAGTGCCAGCGGACAGACGAGATCAAGACTGCCTTTGATGCCTTGCAGCAGGAGCTCGACTTTGAGATCGCGGACACCCTCGACAAGGCCCGTCAGCAGTTGCTTGAGAACTTCGACGATGAGGTGCGGGAGAAGCTGCGGGTCAGGAACGAGTCGTCGCGGGCGTCGCTGAACCGCTACGAGCAGCGCCTGATGGCCCTCACCCAGTTCGAGTTGGGAGGGCACGCGACGTTCCTTTCCGAGGCGGCGTTCGACTTGCACCGGGTTCCCGATGGCGCCGACGTGCCGACGGGACGGTACGAGCTGCCGCGACGATCGGGCGAGGCGCACTTCTACCGTCTCAGTCATCCGCTCGCGGAGACGGTCGTCGCCGCGGCCAAGGCGCGGCCGCTGCCTGACGACCCCGATCTCGAACTCCGGATCGACTACTCGAACCACGTCGGCAAGATCTCCGTGCTCGAACCGCTCCGGGGCATCCAGGGACTGCTCCGTATGGACTGCCTGACCGTTGAGACCCTTGAACAGGCCGAAGACCACCTGCTCCTGAGCGTCGTCACCGACGAGGGCGCCGTCGTGCCCGCGGATGTGGCGGCTCGGCTCTTCACCATTACCGGGGCCGTGGAACGGGTTAGTGGGCAACTTTCCCTGAATGCGCACGAGCAGCGTGACGCCCTTCGGAACGCCCTCGCCGACGCCGCACGGGCTCAGGAGGCGACAGTAAAGCGCGGTGTGTCGGAGCGTTCGGCGACTGCGTTCGAGGCCGAAGCCGAGAAGCTGGATGGCTGGGCCGATGACCTGAAAATCGGTCTGGAGCGCGAGATCAAGGAGCTGGACCGCCAGATCAAGGAAGCTCGCAAGGCGGCGCGGCTTGCTGTGTCTCTCGAAGAGAAGCTTGCGTCGCAGAAGCGCATGAAGGCCCTCGAATCGGAGCGCAACACGCGTCGTCGGGCACTCTTCGCGTCGCAGGACGAGATCGACAGCAAGCGCGGCCCCCTGATTGCGCAGCTTGAGGCTCAGCTCACCCAGAAGGTAACGAGCGAATGCCTTTTCAGTGTGCCGTGGCGCGTCGTGTGAGACAGTGGGCGCGGATAACCAGATGAATCGCAAGCAGAAGCTCGAACTGACGTGGATCGGCAAGAACGACCGGCCGAAGCTGGAGCCGCGCATCCTCATCGAGGAGCCCGAGCACTCCTACCACGCGGCGCATCGGGTGACCGACGGCGACATCTTCGACAACCGACTGATCTTCGGGGACAACTTGCTCGCGTTGAAGGCGCTGGAGCAGGAGTTCACGGGCAAGGTCCAGTGCGTTTGCATAGACCCTCCGTACAACACCGGCAGCGCCTTCGAGCACTACGACGACGGATTGGAACACTCGTTGTGGCTGTCGCTGATCCGCGAGCGTGTCGAGCTCTTGCGTCGGCTGCTCTCAGAGGATGGCTCGCTGTGGATCACTATTGACGACAACGAGGCCCACTACCTTAAGGTGCTGTGCGACGAGGTCTTTGGTCGCCGAAATTTCGTGGCGAATGTTGTCTGGCAGAAAATGTTTGCACCGAAGAGTTCAGCGTGACATCTGTCCGCAAGTCACGATCACATGCTGGTGTTCACGAGAGATGTTGACAAGTGGCAGCGAAATCTTCAGCCCCGCTCCGATACGCAAGATTCACGCTATAAGAACCCAGACGATGATCCCCGCGGTGTGTGGGCATCAGATAACCTAACGGCTCGCAATTACTACGGCGCCGGTGTGTATTCAGTTGAGTGCCCTTCGGGCCGAGTCATTGATGGCCCCTCCATGGGTACGTATTGGCGGGTATCGAAGGAACGGTTCGACGAGATGGATCGGGACCGTCGAATTTGGTGGGGCGCTGATGGAAACAACATGCCGCGCTTGAAGCGGTTCCTTAGCGACGTCCAGGATGGGATCGTGCCTCAGACGATCTGGCTTCACAGCGAGGTTGGCAACACACAAGAAGCGAAGAAGGAGATCCTTCCGCTCGCCAGCAGCGTTGACGATCTGTTTCAGACTCCAAAGCCAGAACGCTTGCTAAAGAGAGTGTTGGAGATCGCGACTAATCGGGGCGATCTCGTTTTGGACTCATCCGCCGGTTCGGGGACCACCGGATCTGTAGCCCACAAAAGGGGCCGGCGCTGGCTAATGGTTGAGCTGGGCGATCACTGCCACACTTACGTTATCCCGCGCCTCAAGAAGGTCATTGATGGTCAAGATGCTGGCGGGGTGACCGGGTCCACGGGCTGGAAGGGCGGCGGCGGCTTTAGGTACTACCGCCTCGCACCGTCGCTCCTTGAACGAGACAAATGGGGCAACTGGGTCATTAACAAGGCGTACAACGCCGCGATGCTTGCCGAGGCGCTGTGCAAGCTGGAAGGCTTCGTCTACGCGCCGAACGAAGCCGTGTATTGGGAGCACGGACACTCGACCGAGCGGGATTTCATCTACGTGACCACACAGCACCTGTCGCACGAGCAGCTCCTGCAGTTGAGCGCCGATGTCGGGCCAGAACGTTCCCTTCTCGTGATGTGCACGGCGTTCCGTGGCAAGGCAGAGGCGTATCCGAACCTGACGATCAAGAAGATTCCGAAGACCGTCCTCTCACGGTGCGAATGGGGGCACGACGACTATAGCCTTGAGGTGGCGAACCTCGCTCCTGCGCCGCCGCCGTCTGGCCAACAGGGCCTGGGATTCGAGGACTGACGCCGATGCATCGCCAGGTCAACGCCATCGCCGGCCGACTCAGTCTGCGTGCCCCTCAGCGCCACTCGCTGGAGATCCTGGACCGCATCACCGAACTGGCCACGCTCAAGAAGGGTGACGACCCTGCCGTCGCCCTGGAGGCCATCAAGGCTCAGTGGCCGACCGTCGCCGACTTCGAGCGCGAGTTCCCCTCGGTGTGCTTCGCGCTTGCCACGGGCGTCGGCAAGACGCGGTTGATGGGCGCGTTCATCACCTACCTGCACCTGGCGCACGGCGCACGGAACTTCTTCGTGCTCGCCCCGAACCTGACGATCTACTCCAAGCTGATCGCGGACTTCACGCCCAATACGCTGAAGTACGTGTTTAGGGGCATCGCCGAGTTCGCGGCCGAGCCACCGCAGGTGATCACGGGCGACAACTACGACGTCACGCTGTTGAACCGGCTCTCGCCTTGCCGGATCAACATCTTCAACATCTCGAAGATCAACAGCGAGGTCCGGGGCGGCCGGTCACCGCGGATCAAGCGCCTTTCCGAGTACATCGGCGAGAGCTATTTCGACTACCTCGCCAATCTCGATGACCTCGTCCTGCTGATGGACGAGTCGCACCGCTATCGGGCCAGCGCCGGCGTGCGGGCCATCAACGAGTTGAAGCCGGTCCTGGGGCTCGAGCTGACCGCCACGCCGTTCACCGAGTCGGCCAGAGGCCCAGTCCACTTCAAGAACGTCGTCTACCGATACTCGCTCGCGCAGGCGATGGAAGACGGATTCGTTAAGGAGCCGGCGGTTGTCACCCGCAAGGATTTCAACCCCGCCGGCATCCCGCCTGCCGAGATCGAGCGCATCAAGCTCGAAGACGGCATCCGACTCCACGAGAACGTCAAGGTCGAGCTGGACACCTATGCCCGCGAGTCTGGCCGGCCGCTGGTCAAGCCGTTCGTCCTGGTCATCGCGCGCGACACCACGCACGCCGCCGAACGGGATGCGCTCATCAAGTCTGACGCCTTCTTCGACGGGCGCTACAAGGACCGCGTCATCCAGGTGGATTCGAGCAGGACGGGCGCGGAGGAAGAAGCCATGGTCGAACGGCTCCTCCGCGTGGAGAAGGCCGACGAGCCGACCGAGATCGTGATCCACATCAACATGCTCAAGGAGGGCTGGGACGTCACGAATCTCTACACCATCGTTCCGCTCCGGGCCGCCAACGCGCGGACGCTCGTGGAGCAGAGCATCGGGCGCGGGCTCCGGCTGCCCTACGGTGAGCGGGTTGGGCTCGCCGCCGTCGATCGCCTGAACATTGTGGCGCACGATCGGTTCCAGGAGATCGTGGACGACGCCAACAGGCCAGATTCGCCGCTGCGCGTGCAGGCTATTGAGATCCCCGTTGACGAGCTATACCGTCGTCCCGTCACGGTCGAATCGCACACTATTCTCGATGAGCGCCTGGCCGCAGGGGGGGCGCCCGCAGCATCCGCGGTAGCGGGGCAGGCGGCACCGTCCCCGCTATTCGCGTCGGCGGAGGAACGTACGGTGGCGGCTGCAGCCGTTCAGGCGATTGATGCGCTGTCGTATCGACCCTCGGACCTGCCGGGGGCAGCGGGTCTGCGTCGGCCCGACATCCAGGCCCGCCTCGTCGAGGCTGTCACGCGCAGCTATCAGCAGCAGCTCACGCTACAGGGCGTGCGTGAGCCGGTCGATGTCGAGCGCGTGGTGGCCACGGTCTGCGCGGAGGTCGCCGACGCCACGATCGACATACCGCGCGTGCTCGTCGTGCCGGTCGGCAAGGTCGAGTCCGGGTTCAACACGTTCGCCTTGGACCTGTCGTCCGTCCGCTATCCCCCCGTGTCCGAGGAGCTCTGGATTCAGCATCTGCGGTCACATGACCGAGAGGTGCTGTCGGTTGGCGAGGGGGGCATCCGTGAGGACCGGCTTGAGAACTACATCGTCCGCGGCCTCGTGGACTTCGACGACGTCTCGTACGACGAACAGGCGGACCTGCTGTACGACCTTGCCGGCCAGGCGGTTCGACACTTCCTCAGCTACCTGACCGAGGACGAGGCGCGCAAAGTCCTTCACTTCAACCAGCACGCGCTGAGCGCGCACATTCACGCCCAGATGCACGAGCCGGGGCACTACTGGGAGAGGGCGGAAGGGGGCTATGAGGTCAAGGTCAGCCAGGGCTTCACGCCACTTCGCCGCAGTGCCTACACGGCCGACGCCGCCGACCCCGTACACAGCTACCGGGCGGAGCCCGCGGACAAGACGAAGATCGCCCGGATGCTGTTCGGCGGCTTCGCGAAGTGCCTGTACCGCGTCCAGAAGTTCCAGTCGGATACGGAACGCCGATTCGCGGTGATCCTTGAGCGAGACGCCATTCGGTGGTTCAAGCCTGCGCGGGACCAGTTCCAGATTTTCTACCGAGTCGGCTCGGCGCCTCAGCAGTACGTACCAGACTTCGTCGCCGAGACCGACACCGAGCTCCTGATGGTCGAGACCAAGGCTCGCAACGAGATGGATTCGCCGGAGGTCGCCGCGAAGCGTCAAGCGGCCGAGGAGTGGTGCGTCAATGCCTCCGCGCACGCCGCTACCTACGGTGGCAAGCCATGGCGATACGCTCTGGTCCCGCATGATGTGGTAGCGGAGAACATGTCGGTGGCCGCACTGACTGTGGACCCAAGGTAGTCAGGGTTTCGCAAGATGGCCAAGTCTCGACTCGCGCGCTTCGCCGAAAGTTGGAGACCAGACCCAGACGACGCGTACGGGGACGACAAGCGCCGTCTCATACGGTACCTCCTCGAGAATCGAATCACGGCAAGCAATCCCAGGTCCATTCGGTCGATTCTTGATCTCGGGATTCTCACGCGACAGTACAAGAAGGAAGCCTTTCAGCATCAGATCCTCGGCCCTCTGAGGCGCGACCCGCGTGTGTTCATCGGCACATCAAATGCTGGCGTCTTCATCGTCACGTCCGCGGCCGACGCTGCTGCCACGTTGGGCTTCTATACGTGGCGCGTGCGGGCCGAGCTGCGTCACGCACGAAACCTCAGGCAACTGGCGAAGCGCGCGAGACTGATGGATGGCTACACCTCGGCCATCCCCGCCAAGAAGGATCGCGCGACTATCTACCTGGACGAGTCAGGCTCGCCGAACGTCAACGATCACGACCCGCCCGTCTTCGTTGTTGCGGCCGTCCTGATCGACTCACGCGAGGACCTCGCGGCGCTGGATCAGCGATTCAAGAACGCGTTCGCCGCGATCAGGCGGCCTGAGGACCACGAACTGAAGACCGGCGGATTGTCCGTCAACAAGCACACCCGCGTCCTTCGGGAGCTGTCGCTGCTTAACTACCAGTGGGCTGCAGCCTGTTTCGACAAGCCACGGCTCACGTCGCCGGGGTTCGAGGACCCGGTGACCTTCTATCGGTACGCTCTTCAGTTCCTCGTGGGCGACCTTCTGACTCTGGCTTGGCAAGCCGACTTGGTCCTCGATCAGAACTCGACCGATGCTGTCCAGGCGGAGCTCGAGGCATATCTCAAGAGACAGAATTCTGGCCTCCCCGTGTCGAGGCTGGGAGCGATCAACTTCGCTGACAGCAGCAAGACGCGGCTCGTACAACTGGCGGACCTTGTCGCCGGCGCAGTGCGGCGGTCCGTCGGCGGAGACCCTCATCCCCTTCGGGAGATCGAAGACAAGATGATCAATCTCCAGTTCTGGCCCCCGCGGTGAGCGCTGCTGCAACCCCGTAGGACAGCACGGCAGTCATACGAATGGCGTATTCACGGCACTTCCTCTCGGTCGACAACTTCACGCTCGCGTTTCAGCGTGTCGTCCGGGGCCAGAATCGGGAGTACAAGGCGCTATTTCGCCATCTATACCCCTCATTTCAGTTTGGCCTGACAGAGAACGCTCGCGACCTCATCGAGGCGATCCGGCGTGGACGGTACGAACCGTCCGAGGCGATCTGCGTGTACTCCCCGAAGCCCAGCGGAGTCCTTCGGCCCCTGCGTCTGCTCACGCTCAGTGACCAGGTTGTCTATCAGGCGATTGGCAACATTGTCGCAAACGCCTTCAGGAAGCAGCAGCAGAAGCTCGCATTCGATCGGTCTTTCGGCGCGATTGTCGGCGGCGCGACGGCAGCGTTCTTCTACCGGAGCTGGAAGGTGTCGTACCGCGCATTCGACCGTCAGATGGTTGCGGCATTCAACAAGGGCAACCACGTTGTCGCGGATTTCGACCTCGTGTCGTTCTTCGAGCTGATCGACCATCGGCTCCTGAGGGGCATCTTGGCCAAGCGGGTCAAGGACGACGAGCTGCTGAATCTCCTCATGCGATGCCTTGCGAAGTGGACCGAGAATGGTTCGGGCGCAGCCTTGGGGCATGGAATCCCTCAGGGACCTGAAACGTCTGCATTCCCGGCCGAGTGCGTCTTGTTCGGCTTTGACACTCTGCGGTTCAAGGGCGTCGCGTACATGCGATACGTCGACGACATCAAGCTGCTGGCCAAGGACGAGGTGCCGGTGCGTCGCGCGCTGGTAGCGCTTGATCTGGAATCGAAACGCCTTGGGTTAGTGCCGCAGGCTCAGAAGATCGGCTACAGGACGGTGACGCGCGTCAGCGAGCTGCGCAAGACAGTTCCGAGCAAGTTGGCGTCCCTCAAGAGGAGCCGTCCGGTGTCAGCTGCAAGTCAGACAAGGCTCGAGCGCTTGCTTCGAGCCTCACTCAGTGGACGCGGGCAGGCCGTAGTAGTCGAGGACCCCACGCGGTTCAAGTTCGCGCTTGGGCGAGTCGGCCGCCGACGGCGGATCCTGCGCCTGGTCAGCCCCTTGTTGGCGCGACGCCCGGACCTCACCTGGCTAATCGCGGACTACTGCAAGAAGTTCGAAGGCGACCGTGAAGCAGCCGAGCTGCTCGTGGCTGCCATCCGACAGGACCCCATCTACGACGCTAGCGCGGCCGCGTGCATCGATGCGCTGGACGTGTGCGAGCCGTCCACGGGCACTGCGGTCTTTCGGCGGGCTATTCAGACAGCGGAGCGACGCTCTGCTGAGCGCAGTGTTCGCCTACAGGTGGCGGCTATGGCATTCCGCGGGCGTCGCGCTGGACCAGCGGGAGCATTGAGACTCATAGAGAAGATTCGGGAGCCCCTTGCGAAGAGCCTTGTGGTTCACCGACTGTTCGCTTCCATCGATGCGCCGCACAAGGCATCGGCTGCCGATCCTCTGCTCCAGAAGGCCACGGAGGCGCCAGACGAGGACTGGGCTCGATACGCCGCGGCGGGCCTGCTTCGGAACTGGCCATGGATGGCGCCCGCGTGGAAACCGGTTCGGACTGCGAATCACTCCGTCAAGCTGCTGTTGACCGCGCTTGGGCTTCGTACGAGACGCCCAGCAAGGCGCGGAGTGCTGGAGACGTACTTCAAGGACCAGTTGAGGATCGGCGTGCCATTGCCATGGCGCAAGGCCATGGGGAAGGACTGGCGAGAGGCAGAGCGTCGGTGTATCAGAGTCCAGGGGCTGGTCAGCGGCGATCCCACCAGCTACATCACGATGATCGACACGTTCAACGAGGTGCTGCTTCAGCGGTTCTCGGCCAAGCACCCGACAACTGCATCCGCGTTCACGAAGGCTGCGGGCAAGAACGCGCAGCCAGATCTTGGCAACTGGCTTAACAACCCGGCCTTGGCCGCGGCTCTGCCCATCGGCCTGAAATGGTACCTGGCAGTACACAGCGCGCGAGTCGAGGGCGACCTCGCGCACGCCAAGACGAAGAAGGGAATTCCCACGAAAGCGCTATCGTTCAAGCAGCGAGACCGATTGATGAGCGGTGCCCAGCGAGCGTGGGTCGAGCTGATTCGGGAATGGAAGAAGATCGTCTGAGGGGAGGGTCGCCGCAATCAATCGTGACGCAACCGTGACGTGACCCGATCGATTGCGCCAGATCTACAACGGTTTACAGGGGTCGACAGTGGTGACGCGGTCGCCGTTAAGCGCTTGAGTCCGTAACGGTTATCGCAAGGGAGAGCACGCCGTCGCGCACGGCCAAGTGGATTTCCAAGCGTGCGCCTTCAACCACTCGGCCATCTCTCCGTGCAAGTGTGTGGAGCGCCAGTGTAGCATTGCCGCTCTGGGGGTGGTCGCATCCGTGACTGCCCCCAGAGCGGTTTTTCATTGTCGGAGTCGCCGCCCACACGCCTCAGGCCGGGCGTCTGGCCACCGCTCGCAGCCCCGAAAGCGATCCGTTATCCTCGACAGGTGCACACGAAAATCGACGTCGGCGTTCTGGGTGCCACCGGTATGGTCGGCCAGCAGTTTGTGGCCCGTCTGGCCGCGCACCCCTGGTTTTCCCTGACCTGGCTGGCCGCCAGCGAACGTTCGGAAGGACGCCGCTACGCCGACGCCGCCCCGTGGCGCCTGTCGACGCCCATCCCTGCCGACGCGGCCTCGCGCCTCGTTGAGGCATGTGTGCCCGGCCGTGGGCCGCGGGTGGTGTTTTCCGGGCTCGACGCCTCTGTCGCCGGTGATGTCGAAGCGGCCTTTGCCGCCGCAGGGCACATCGTCGTCAGCAACGCGAGGAACTTCCGAATGGATCCGCTGGTGCCCCTGCTCATTCCCGAGGTGAACGCCGACCATCTGTCCCTCGTCGCCGAACAGCGCCAGGCCCGCGGCTGGTCAGGGGCCATTGTCACCAATCCCAACTGCTCGACCGTCATGCTCGCGATGGCACTGGCTCCGCTGCGTCGCTTCGGGGTGCGTTCGGTGATCGTCTCGACGATGCAGGCCGTGAGTGGCGCGGGATATCCGGGGGTGCCGTCACTCGATATTCTGGGCAACCTCGTCCCGTTCATCGGGGGTGAGGAAGAGAAGATGGAAGTGGAGACCCGGAAGATTCTCGGCGCGGATGGCGGTCGGACACCCCACGGGGTCAGCGTCAGCGCCCACTGTAACCGGGTGCCCGTCGTGGACGGTCATACGCTGACGGTGTCGGTGGCGCTCGACAGTCGCCCCGATTCTGCTGAGGTCGGCGAGGCGATGCGGACATTTTCGGGACGCCCGCAGGTCCTCGGGCTGCCGACGGCACCGATCCCTGCCCTGCTGGTGATGGATGAACCGAACCGCCCGCAGCCGAGGCTCGATGTCGAGCGGGGCCAGGGCATGACGGTGTGCGTCGGGCGCATCCGGTCCTGCGGCGTGCTGACGACCCGTTTCGTGGTGCTGGGGCACAACACGGTGCGTGGCGCCGCGGGCGCCGCCATCCTCAACGCCGAGCTGATGCAGGCGGATGGGTGGCTGTCGAACTAGCAGCGATGTGACGTGTAAGTCAGTTCATTGGACGTTTCTGCAGACAACATCACAGCATCCATAGAACTGCATGATCTCGCCCGACAGACAGGGAGGTTGTTCATTTACACTCCACTGTCTTGAGTGGCGTTCGTGTCCTATAAAATTTGCCTAAGCGCCTCACTGGCGGTTGTATGTTCCCTCCTGTGGAGCCAGCAGGTCTATGGACAGGCCAGCTCTGGTGCCCCGACGCGCACGCCGATCACTCAGGGCCTCGACGGCGAGGTGTACGACTCAATGGTGGCCTCATCAGAGGTCACATATGCCAGAGGATTCTTCTCCAACTACGGACCCTGACTGGCGGATTCGCCCAGGTGGAGCGCTCGACCGGGGTCCTGAATCTCCAGATGCCGACCGTCGACGGTGACGTGCGTGTGGTCTGTCCCGATGGTGACGGTGGTGTCTACATTGGAGGCAACTTTACCGGGGTCGGAGGGTTTCCCCCCCGGAAGAATGCCGCACACATTCGGGCGGACGGCACCGTGTCTGCGTGGGCTCCCGAGGCCAATGAACGGGTCTGGTCGATCGTACGGGAGGGCAGCCGCATCTTCCTCGGCGGATGGTTCAACCAGGTCGGTGGACAGGTGCGCGATGGTGTCGCGGCCGTTGATGCCACCACCGGGGCCCTCCTTCCGTGGACGGCCAATCGATCGGGACTCAGCGTCTGGACGCTGGCGATGCACGGCGGAAAGCTCTATGCCTCCCGGTGCGTCTCGGCGCCCGCCGTGCCTCAGTGGCTGGCGGCTGGAGTCGCGGGTCGACGCGTCACCGTGCTCTGGGACTACGGTGGCGGCCCGGCGCCGAGCGATTACCTCGTGACGGCATCCGGCATCGGCAGTGGCACCACCGGAGGCATGCGGCGTGTGAGTGGAGACCTTGGGCCCGGCACCTACGACATCACCGTGCAGGCGGTGAATGCCTGCGGCACGAGTGCCCCGGCGACCACGTATTCCATCGTGGTGCCCTGAGGCGTCACGGCGGTCGCGCACCTGTTACACTAAAGTCTCGTGTCATCCCCGTCCGGGTTCACCGGGCGGGGGCGGGCCGCACCGCGGCCTGGGACCTGTGCAATCACCGGGACGACGAACCGCGTCAGGGCCGGAAGGCAGCAGCGCTCAGACGTCTCTGCGATGTGTGCAGTCATCCCAGGTCGCGGTGGGGCCCGTGCGCACCTCTACCCCGACGACCTCATGGCCGACCAGAGCCAGCACCGCGTACTCGCCCGCAAATACCGTCCCCAGACCTTCGACGATGTGCTGGGTCAGCAGGCGGTGACCCGCACGCTGCTCAATGCGTTGAAGAGCCGCAAGCGCCTGGCGCAGTCGTTTGTATTCGCCGGTCCCCGCGGCTGCGGCAAGACCACCAGTGCCCGCATCCTCGCTCGCGCCCTCAACTGCGTCGGCATCGCCGACGAACCGCTGACGGCGCCCACCACGCAACCCTGCGGACAGTGCGCGCCGTGCCTCGAAATCGCGGCCGGCCGCGACATGGACATGCTCGAGATCGACGCGGCGACCCACACCGGCGTCGACAATGTGCGCGAGGTCATCATCGAGGGGCTGTCGATTGCTCCGGTCCGCAACCGCTACAAGGTGTTTCTGATCGACGAAGTGCACATGCTGTCGGCGTCGTCCTTCAACGCCCTGCTCAAGTCGATCGAGGAACCACCGCCGCATGTCGTGTTCATGATGGCGACGACCGAGCTGCACAAGATTCCCGACACCGTGCTGTCGCGGTCGCAGGTGTACGAGTTCCGCACGATTCCCGCGCGCACCGTGGCCGATCGCCTGCGCCACATTGCGACGGCCGAGGCGATTGACGTCGATGATGATGCCCTCATGATGCTGGCGCGCGCCGGCGAGGGCAGCATGCGCGATTCGCTGAGCGCCTTCGATCAGGTGCTGGCGTTTGCCGGTGAGAAAGTCAGGGCTGACGACGTCGCGGCCGTGCTCGGGCTGATTGCGCGCGACCTGGTGCTCGAGATGCTCGAGGCCGTGGTCGCCGAAAACGCACCGGCGGCCTTCACGCTGACCGAGGTGGCCATGGCGCGCGGCTACGATCTGCGTCTGCTGTGCCGCGAGCTGTCACGAGCCCTGCGCGATCTGCTGATCCTGTCGGTCGATCCCGGGCGCGCCTCCGACCCCGATATCGCGGGTGAGGCCGATCGCGATCGGCTGGTGGCCCTGGTCGATCAGTGGTCGCGCGAAGACCTGCTGCGTGGATTCGATCTGCTGACGCGCGCCGAACAGGAAATCAGGCAGTCGGAGCAGCCGCGGTTCAGCATGGAAATGGCGCTGCTGCGCCTGATGCACCTGCGCAAGCTAGTGCCGCTGACCGATCTGCTGGCGGGCGGGCGCCTGCCTCAGGCTGCCCCCCGTGCCGTGATGCCGGGCTCCGCATCGGCGTCTGCGCAGAGCAGCGGACCGTCGCGGACCGTGCCGCCCCGGGCGTCGGTACCCGGTCCGCGCGCTGCCGCACAGGCGGCGGCCTCTTCGTCTGCCTCATCGGCGATGCCCACGGGTGGTCAGGCGGGTGTCGCGGGGGCCGACCAGTACCGCGATGCGCTGCTGGCCGAGATTAAGTCGGCCAAGCCCATCTTCTACAACCTCGTGGTGGCACAGGCGTTCCGCATCGATGCGACGGCTGACGGCGTGACCTTCACGTTCCAGCCGAACCAGAAGGTGCCCCGGCAGCAGGCCGAGGACAATCGCGCGTGGGTGCAGGACCTGGTTGAGCGGCTGACAGGCCGACGGCTTGCCGTGACGGTGGTGGTGGCCGATGCCGCGCAGGCGGCGGCACCTGCCTCCGCAGCGCCGACACCCGCCGCATCGAGCGGCGCACTCACGACAAGCGCCCCGGGCGCAGGGGCTCCCGCTCCGTCGCCGCTTGAACACGACACCGTCAAGTCGATCCTCGAGATGTTTCCCGTCGAGAGGACGCGAATCGACGCCGGTTCCTAGACGACACGACGATGCTGCCCGAGACGTTACAGCAGTTGATTGAACAGTTCCGGCGCCTGCCCGGTATCGGGGGCAAGAGTGCCCAGCGCCTGGCGTTCCATGTGCTGCGATCGCCGCGCGAGGATGCCGAGCGGCTGTGCGAGGCGATTCGTCAGGTGAAGGATCGCGTGACGTACTGCACGGTGTGCCACAACTTCACCGACACCGACCCCTGTGCCATCTGTGCCGATCACACGCGCGATCGCCGGCGCATCTGCGTGGTGGAAGAACCGCCGAACGTGCAGGTGATCGAGAAGACCGGCGGGCACCGCGGGCTCTATCACGTGCTGATGGGGGCCATTTCACCGCTGTCGGGTATCGGGCCTGATGACCTCAAGATCAGGGGCCTGCTGGCGCGCATCGAGGCCGGGGGCGTCGAGGAAGTGATTCTCGCCACCAACCCCACGGTCGAGGGCGAGGCCACGGCCATCTATCTCGCGCGGCTGCTCAAGCCGCTGGGCGTCAGAGTGACGCGCATTGCCATGGGCATTCCGGTCGGCAGCGACCTCGAGTATGCCGACGACCTCACCATGTCACGCGCACTGGAAGGGCGCCGCGAGCTGTAACCGATGCGACTGACTCGCCTCTGCGTGTCCCTGTGATGCTGCCCGCGTCGTATCAGACCATCGCGGCGGGTGTGCTGCTGGCCGGCGGCGCGCTGGCGTGTCTGGCCGGCTATCGCCTGTTCAAGGCGGTGCTGGCGGTGTCCGGAGCGATCCTCGGCGGCCTCGCCGCATCGTCGCTCATCGGCGAAAGCACGCCGGCCCTCATGGTCGGTGCCGCCATTGGTGGTGCCGTGGTCGGGGCTCTCATCATGCTGGCGGCCTACTTTGTGGGCGTGGCGCTGGTCGGGGCGGGACTCGGAGCCGGCGCGGTGCACCTGATCTACTCGCAACTGCCCGGCGATCCGCACCCGTTTCTCGTGGTGCTGGCCGCGGTCGGGGGCGCACTGCTCACCACGTGGCTGCAGCGCTACGTGATTATCATCAGCACGGCGCTCGGAGGCGCATGGACGATGGTCGTGGGCGCGGCGGCCCTGCGCGGAGCCCCTGAGGCGATGAAGGCCGCGGCTGAGGGCGATGTCTGGGTGGCCTATCCGATGAATCCTGCCCCGGGGGAATCGTGGGTGCTGTGGGCGTTTCTGGCGCTCGGGGCGGTCGGCACGCTGGTGCAGGTGCGCGTCACCGCCGATGATGCCGGTCGGGTGACGGCCCGGAAGAAGAAATAGCAGGCATCCTCCGGGCCTTCCGCCACGCTAGGGCTTTCTGAAGACGACGCGGCCGTCGAAGACGGTGGCCGCGACGGAGACGGCATCAGGTGTGGCCGGCGGCGTGGAGAGCACATCACTGGTCAGCACGACCACATCGGCCAGCTGCCCGGGGGCGAGGCGGCCCTTGCGGCTCTCATCGAATGATGCCCATGCGGCCTCGGACGTGTAGGCACGAAGCACGTCGGCCATCGGCATCGCCTGGGGCACATCGCCGGCTGTTCCGGTGCGGGTCGTGGCGAGCCAGAGCGCGGGACCCGGGGCAAGTGTCGCCACGGGCCAGTCGCTGCCAAACACCACACGCGCCCCTTGCTGGGCGATACGCCGCCAGGCCCACGCCCGCTGCTGCCGCTCGGGGCCGACGTTGTCGGGCCACGGCCCGGATGGTGTCGGGCTGTTCATGTCGCCCAGCACCACGTGCATCGGCTGCATCGAGGCGATGACGCCCAGGGCCTGGAAGCGCGCAATGTCAGGCTCACTGATGGTTTCGACGTGCTCGATGCGGTGGCGACGTCCGCGCGCCGGTGCAGGGTTGACCTGCGCGGCATGGGCAAAGGCATCAAGGGCCATCTGTACCCCACGGTCGCCCGTCGCATGAATCTGCACCTGCAGGCCCCGTCGATCGAGCAGCGTGACGACGCGAGTCAGGTCATCGGGGGACAGCTGCGGAGTGCCGTGATCGCCCGAGCCCGGATACGGATCGATCAGGGCAGCGGTGCGGCTCTCAATGACGCCATCGGCGAACATCTTCACAATCCCTGTCTTCAGCGTGGGCCGCTCGTCGCCGATCCGCTGCCAGGTCGCGACCATGGCGTCGGCATCCGCCTCGGTGGTGGCACCATTCGCGCGGAACGCTGCATACGTCCGCAGCGCGAGGTCGCCGCTGTCGCGGGTGGCTTCGAGAAGCGCCATATCGCTGAGCGACGTACCGGCGTTCTGCACGCTGGTCACACCCAGCCGGTGTGCGTGGGTGACAGCGGCCCGGAGGGCAGCCCGGCGCTGGTCGTCAGTCGGCGGCGGCATGGCCCGTCGCACCAGGTCGGCGGCAGCTTCCTTGAGGTGACCTGTCGGTCGACCCGTGCGCGGGTCGCGCACGATTTCCCCATTGGGAGGATTGGGAGTCTGTGCCGTGATGCCGGCGGCCTCGAGCGCACGGGTGTTGACCCACAGGCTGTGGCCGTCGTAGCAGTTCATCGCGGCGGGCCGGTCGGCCACGGCGGCGTCGAGCTGCGCAGCTGTGGGCGAACTGTCAGGAAACGGCGCATACGGCCAACCGAATCCCTCGACCCACGGTGCGTCGGGATGTGCGGCGGCGAATGTACGGATGCTCTGCTGAATCGCCTCGAGACTGGCCAGGCCGGCCAAGTCGACCTGCCCGAGTGTGAAGCCGCCCGACAGCAGATGGAGGTGCGCATCGTTGAAGCCCGGAGCCACGACACCGCCGCGGGCATCAATGACCGTAGTGGCCGGGCCTTGCAGGCGGCTGAGCTCGGCGGTCGGGCCCACCGCGGCGATCGTGCTGCCCCGCACTGCGACGGCCGTGGACGGGCCGCGGTCGGCATCACCGGTGAACACCCGGCCATTGATGATCAGCAGGTCGGCCGGTGGCTCGGCTGGCGGTGCAGGGGTGCAGGCGCTCAGTGCCACCACGCCGGCCAGCGCCGTGGTCAGCCGACGGACGAGATGACGGGTGGGGGTCAGGTGTGTGCGGGTCATGTGCTGGGGGCCTCCTCCCCGGCGAGCGCCCTATGCTAGCCCGAACCCGAGGCGCCGAGGGCGTGCATTACAATGCCCGCGCACATGACGACAGGAGTGATGCCAGCGGCCAGAGCCGTGTATCGGCGCGTGCTCGCAGACGGGCTCATCGTGACCAGTGCCCGACCCGAACACGCGCCCGCCCTCGAGGCCCTGCAGTGCGTGGTGTTTCCGACCCTCGCAGACGAGGAACGCTTCAAGGCGCGTCACTATCGCCGGCATCTTGAGCTGTTCCCGGAAGGACAGCTGGTAGTGCTCGACGGCGACCGTGTCGTCGCGGCCACGGCCACCATCCGCCTCACGTTCGACTTTGCGCACGTCACGCACACCTTTTCCGACATCATTCAGGGCGGGTGGCTCACGTCTCACGAGCCCGAGGGGACGTGGCTTTACGGGGCCGACCTCGGCGTGCATCCGTCCTACCGCCGCCGCGGTCTGGCCCAGGCGCTGTATGCGGCGCGGCAGGAGCTGGTGTGGCGACTCGGTCTGCGGGGGCAGGTGACCGCCGGCATGCTCAGCGGCTATGGGGCCGTGCGGCACCGGATGTCGGCCGAGCAGTATTATGAGGAGCTGTGTGCAGGGCGCCTCACGGATCCGACCCTGTCGATGCAGTGCAGCGTCGGATTCGAGTTCAGGGGACTGCTCAAGGATTACCTGAACGATCCGGTCTGCGACAACTACAGTGTGCTGATCGTCCTCGACGCGTCCACCCCGGTGTCCGGGGCGGTGCGGCCGGGCCGCGCACCTGATTACTGGAGGAGCGATGTCATGGGTTCCATTCGCCTTGTGAGCCCGGTGCCCGGGCCCCGCAGCCAGGAGTGGCTGGCCCGCCGCGCCGCGGCGGTTCCAAGTGGCCTCGGTCGCGCCACCGACGTCGTCGCCGCACGTGCGGAAGGCGCTCTCGTGCACGACCTCGACGGCAACACCTTCATCGATTTTGTCGGCGGCATCGGGGCCCTGGCGGTGGGCCACTGCCCGACGCCGGTCGTCGACGCGATCCAGCGGCAGGCGGCGTCGCTGATCCATCTCGGGTCGCTCGTCGGCACCTACGACTCGTATGTGCGCCTGTGCGAGCTGCTGAACGAGGTCACCCCCGGCACCTTCCCCAAGAAGACCCTGCTGGCCAACACCGGGGCGGAAGCCATCGAAAATGCGGTCAAGGCCGCGCGGGCCTTCACACGGCGGCCGGGCGTGATCTGCTTCGAGGGCGGCTATCACGGGCGCACGCTGCTCACGCTGACGCTGACCAGCAAGTACAGCCTCTTCAAGAAGACGATGGGGCCGTTCGCCTCTGATGTGTACCGGCTGCCGATGCCGAATGCGTACCGCCGGCCGGCGGGCATGACCGCCGAGCAGGCCCTCGAATTCGGGCTGATGCAACTCGAACAGGCGTTTACCGCGCAGGTCGATGCGAGTGAAGTTGCCGCCATCATCATCGAGCCGGTGCAGGGCGAAGGCGGGTTTGTGCCGGTGCCGCCGCGGTTCCTGCAGCGCATCCGCGAGCTCTGCACGGCGCACGGCATCGTCATGATTGCCGACGAGGTGCAGTGCGGATTCGCCCGGACGGGACGCCTGTTCGCGCTCGAGCACTACGGCATCGAGGCCGACATCATTGTCACGGCCAAGTCGCTCGGCGCGGGCATGCCGATCAGTGCCACGACGGGCCGGGCCGACATCATGGACGCCACGCATACGGGTGGCATGGGCGGCACCTACGGCGGTAATCCGCTCACCTGCGAGGCGGCGATTGCGGCCATCGAGATGATGCGGCAGCCGGCTTTCCTCGCGCGGGCGACCGAGATCGGGGCGCACCTGCGCGCCACCCTCACCGAGTGGCAGTCGCGGCATCCGCTGATCGGTGACGTGCGCGGCCTCGGGTCGATGATGCTCATCGAACTGGTGAAGGACCGGCAGACGCGCGAGCCTGCCCCGGACGAAACGCTGGCCATCATCCGCGGTGCCTGCCAGCGCGGCGTTATCGCGATGCGTGCGGGCCTGTTCACCAACGGCATCCGCTTCCTGCCGCCTCTGACGATCACCGATGATCAGCTGGCCGAGGGGCTGGCGGTGATCGAAGCGGCCCTGACCGAGGTGGAAGCACGTGCCGGCCTCAGTCTGCAGCCGGCCTGAGGCGCACGGGCACCGGTGCCTGTGCCGTGTGCCCCCGCGTGTGTGAGGCATCGCATGCGACCTGCCGACACGCTGTTTCTCGGCGCCACTCTCTGGACCGGCACGCAGGAGTCGCGAGGGGCGACCGCCCTCGCTGTGACGGGCGCTCGCATCAGTGCCATCGGCACCGACGATGAAGTGGCGGCGCTGCGGGGGCCGCAGACGGAGGTCGTGCGGGCCGACGGGGCGACGCTGCTGCCGGGCTTCGTCAATGCGCATGCGCACATCTGGAAAATCGGGCACCTGCTGACCACGCTGCTCGACCTGCGCGAGGCCTCGAGCGTCGATGATCTCGGCGTGCGCGTGCGGATGCGCGCGGACGTGCTCGGCGAGGGCACCTGGCTCTATGGCCGCGGGTTCAACGAGACCCGGTTTCCGGATCGCCGTGTCCCCACGCGCGACGACCTCGATGCGGTGGTGTCCGATCGTCCCGTGGTCCTGATGCGCACGTGCGCCCACATCATCGTGTGCAACAGCCTGGCCCTGCAGCGGGCCGGCCTCGACGACACGACGCCCGACCCGCCCGGGGGTGAGATCGGGCGCGATGCACAGGGACGACTGACCGGCGTGCTGTCTGAGCGTGCCCTGGGTCTGGTGCTGCCGAAGATGCCCGCACCGACCGGGGCCGACTACGAAGCCATGATTGTGGCGGCGCTGGCGCATCAGGCATCACGTGGCATCACATCGACGTCGGATGCCGGCGTCGCCCCTGACCTGCTGGCCGTCTATCGTCGGCTCGACGCCCAGGGACGGTTGCCACTGCGGGTCAACGTGATGGCCCTGCGCACGGTCGAGGGCGAGGGCGTGGCTCCGCTGCCCGACATCTGCCGGACCGAGTGCCTGCGCATCGACACGGTGAAGTTCTTCGCCGATGGCGGGCTGAGCAGCGCCACGGCGGCGCTGAGTCAGCCGTATCGGCATGCGCCGTCCCACGGCGTCCTGCGGATGACGGATGACGAATTCCTGACACTGGCGCGCGAGGCGCACGCGGCCGGCCTGCGCCTGGCGACGCACGCCATCGGGGACGTGGCCATCGATCAGGTGCTGCGCGTGTACGCCGCGCTGGGGCCGGGGCCGGTGCGCCACCGTATCGAGCACTTCGGCCTGCCGGGGCCTCCGCAGCTGCGTGACGCGGCACGCCTCGGCATCATCGTCGTGCCGCAGACGATTTTCCTGCATGAACTCGGTCGCAACTTCCGACAGTATCTGCCGGACGACTTTCTGCCACGCACCTATCCGGTGCGCAGCATGATGGACGCCGGGCTCACCGTGGCGCTGTCATCCGATGCTCCGGTGGTCGTCAACGATGCCCCGCTGGCCGGCATGCAGGCGGCGATCGGGCGGTGTGATGCCGACGGCGTCGTGCTGACGCCTGCGGAGGCGGTGACGCTCGACGAGGCCCTCGTGGCCTATACCCTCGGCGGTGCGATGGCCTCAGGCGATGCGCACGAGCAGGGCCAGCTGCGCGAAGGCTGGCGGGCTGACCTGGTGCTCGTCGAAGGCGATGTGACCCGCTGGGACGCGACGACCCTCGAGTCGTATCGCATCCGGCAGACCTGGGTAGGTGGCCGCTGCGTGTTCGCCGCGTGACCCCTCCACGCCATTCCGAAGAGAGCAGGGCATCGTGACGTATCGACAGCTGGTGGATGGGGTCTGGACGGACGCGATCGGCGGCGCGACCTGGGACGTGATGAACCCGGCGACCGAAGCGATCGTGGCGCGCGTGCCTTTCGGGGGACGCGCCGATGCCGAGGCGGCGATTGCGGCGGCGACGGCCGCGGGGGACCCGTGGGCACGACTGACGCCGTATGAGCGCGGCGCGCTGCTGAAGCGCGCGGCCGACCGCATGCGCGCCGATGCCGAGGCCCTCGCGCGCCTCACGGTCGCCGAATCGGGCAAACCGCTGGCGCAGGCGCGAGGCGAGTGGCTCGTGTCGGCCGACCTCTTCGAGTGGTATGCGGAAGAGGGCAAGCGCGCGTACGGGCGCACGATTCCCTCGCGGGTGCCGGGCAAGCGGATGACCGTGCTGCGCCAGCCCGTCGGTGTCGTGGGTGTGATTACGGCCTGGAACTTTCCGGCCTACAACCCGGCGCGCGCGTGGGCGGCGGCGCTCGCGGCCGGCTGCACGGTGGTGGCGCGTCCATCCGAGTACACGCCGCTGACGGCGATGGCCATGGCGGGCCTGCTGCACGAGGCTGGCCTGCCGGCCGGTGTCCTCAACCTCGTCAACGGCGACCCCGGCCCGATGGGGCAGGCCATGCTCGATGCCCCTGCCGTGCGGAAGATGCACTTCACGGGCAGCGTGCGGGTGGGCAAGCTGCTGATGGACGGGGCCTCGCGCACGGTGACACGGCTGTCGCTGGAACTGGGCGGCAACGCGCCGGTCATCGTGATGCCTGATGTCGACCTCGAGGCGGTGGCCGCCGGGGCCATCACCAGCAAGTTCCGGAACAACGGACAGGTGTGTGTCGCCCCGCAGCGGTTTCTCGTGCATCGATCGGTCGCCGACGCCCTCGCCGCGCAGCTGGTACAGCGCGCGCGGGCCCTGCGTCTCGGCGATGGCCTCGAGCCCGACGTGCAGGTCGGCCCGCTCATCAATGCCCAGCAGCGAGACCGCGTGGACACCCTCGTGCGGGCATCGACGTCGGCAGGGGCCGAGGTGCTGACCGGCGGTCATCGTCCTGCCGACCGCGATCGCGGGTTCTTTTTCGAGCCCACGGTGCTCTGGAACGTCCGCCCCGGCACGCCCGCGTTCGGCGAGGAGATTTTCGGCCCGGTGCTGCCCCTGACCGTGTTCGACGAGGTCGACGAAGCCCTGGCTCTCGCCAATGCGACGCCGTATGGGCTGGCCGCCTACGTGTGGACGCGCGATCTGCGGCACGCGACGCTGCTCTCGGAACGGCTCGAATTCGGCATCGTCGGCGTCAACGAATGGGCGCCGCATGCGACCGAGGCCCCGTTTGGCGGATGGAAGCAGAGCGGACTGGGGCACGAGAGCGGGGCCGAGGGCCTGTCCGAGTATCTCGAGACCAAGCTGGTGTCGATCGGGTCGCTCTGACCCGACCGGTTGCCATCGGAGTCGCTGCGCGGTCTATACTCCTAGCCATGGCTACCTCCGACGATCGCCGACTCGGCATGCACGTGCCCGTGACACGTCGCGACTTCATCAATGGCATGGCGGTTGGCGTCGGGGCGACGGCGGCGTCGCTCTCGCTGCCGCCCGGCATGGCCGACCTGCTGGCGCAGGATGCGCCGTACCCGCCCGCGCGCACCGGGCTGCGGGGCTCTCACGCCGGCTCGTTCGAGACACTGCATGCGCTGCGCGACGGACGCTTCTGGGAGGCCGCCGGCACGCCGGTGTCCACGGGCGAAGAGTACGACCTCGTGATCGTAGGTGCGGGCCTCAGCGGGCTGACAGCGGCCGTCACCTACCGCGAGGCGCGGCCGGATGCGCGCATTCTGCTGATTGAGAATCACGACGACTTCGGCGGCCACGCGCGGCGCAACGAATTCACCGTCGGCGGTCGACGCATCATCGGCTACGGCGGCACGCAGTCGATTGACAGCCCGGCACCCTACAGCGCCGAGGCGAAGGCCTTTGTGGCCGGGCTTGGTGTGGACGTGTCGAGCTATCGCCGTGCCCTCGACAGCACGCTCTACTCGTCGATGGGCCTGCGCGGCGGCATGTTCTTCGACCGCGAGACCTTCGGGACGGATCAGCTGGTCATTGGCGATGTGCGCGATCCGGCGTTCCGCGAGGCCGCGCCCTTCTCACCCGCCGTCAGGCGTGACCTGGGCCGGCTCTATACCGAGACGCCCGATCCGATGCCGGGGCTGTCGTCGGCCGAGAAGAAGGCTCGGCTGGCGCGCATGACATATCTGCAGTTCCTGACGGATCACTGGAAGCTGGACGCTGGCGTGCTGTGGCCGTTCCAGACCCGCACGCACGGACTCTTCGGGGTTGGCCTCGATGCGGTCCCTGCGCAGGATGCGTTCGGTCTTGGCCTGCCCGGGTTCCAGGGGATGGGGCTCGACCCGGCAGCGGGTCCGGGGCAGAACCACGATGCCATCCGGTATCCAGAGGCCGACGACTACTACTTCCATTTCCCCGATGGCAATGCCACGCTCGCGCGGCTGATGGTGCGCCGGCTCATGCCGCAGGTCCTGCCCGGGACGACCGTGGAAGACTGTGTGACGGCCCGCGCGGACTACGCGCAGCTCGACGTCGCCGGTCGCCCGTGCCGCCTGCGGCTGAACAGCGCGGTGCTGCGTGTGCGGCACACCGGGCCGGCCGGAGGTGACCAGCGTGTGGAGGTCACCTATGCTCCCGCAGGTGCCGGGTCGGCGCGGGGCCTCGCGCTGTCGACGGTGCGGGCCCGGGCGGTCGTGCTGGCCTGCTGGCACTCGGTGATCCCGGCGATCTGCCCCGAACTGCCGGCGGCGCAGAAAGAGGCGCTCGACTACGCCATCAAGGTGCCCCTGGCCTACACGAGCGTGCTGATTCGGCAGTGGACGGCATTCCGTGCGCTGGGCGTGCAACGCTTCACCAGTCCGCGGTTCTGGCATCGATCGGTGAATCTCGACGTCCCCGTGAGCATCGGCACGTATCGTCACCAGACCGATCCGGCGCAGCCCATCGTGCTGCACATGACGCGTGCCGCCTGTCAGCCGGGGCTGGGCGTGCGCGAGCAGCACCGGGCCGGTCGACGCGAACTGCTGGCGACCCCGTTCGACACGATCGAGCGTGACATCCGCGATCAGCTGCAGCGCGTGCTGGGTCCGGGCGGATTCGAGTCAGCGCGCGATGTGCTGGGCATCACCGTCAACCGCTGGCCGCACGGCTACGCCTACCAGTACAACTCGCTCGATGACGAGTTCTGGCTGAAGGGCACCGAACCGCCCTGTGTGCGGGCGCGGCAGCCGCATGGCCGCATCGCCATTGCCAACTCCGATGCGGCGGCGTACGCGTACACCGACGCCGCCATCGACCACGGACGCCGCGCCGTGCGCGACCTGCTGGCGCGGGCGTGACGCGGCGGCGCCTCGCGGTCGACGGGGAACGTGCGGCATGAGTGCACCTGACGGCGTCGGGGGCCCCCGGCGCTCGCTCGGCCTGACGGATCTGGTGCTGCTCGGCACGGTGGCCATCGTCAATGTCAACGTCGTGCCCCCGGTCAGCGGGTTCGGCCGGGCGACACTCGGCCTGTGGCTGCTGGCGTGGCTGGCCTTCTTTGTTCCCGAAGCGATCGCGGTGCTCGTACTGTCGCGGCGCTATCCCGGGGAGGGCGGCGTCTATCGCTGGTGCCGCGCCCACTTCGGGGCGAGGCACGGATTCATCGCCGGGTGGTGCTACTGGACCAACAGCCTGCTGTACGTGCCGGTGCTGCTCGTCTATGTGGCCGGTGTGCTGACCTACGCCGGCGGTCCCGCCATGCGGGCCCTGATCGACAGCCGTGTGTTCATCGGTGGCGTGTCGATGACGTGGCTGGCCTGCATCACCGTCGCCAACATCCGCGGCCTGTCGGTGGGCAAGTGGCTCAACAACATCGGAGGCATCGGCGGTCTGGCGACCGTGCTGGTGGTGGCGGCCGTGGCCGCCGAGGCACGACGCCGGGGTGTGGCGGTCGAGGTGCCGACGGCGGCGGGCACCCCGACCGACATGCTGGGGGCCCTGGGGGTGATGTGCTTCGCCTTTATCGGGATCGAGTTGGCCAGCACGATGGCCGATGAGATCAGGCATCCCGCACGCGATGTGCCGAGAGCCGTGGCGCTGACGGGACTCACGGCGCTGGTGGCATATCTGCTGGTGGCCGATGCCTTGCTGGTCATGGTGCCCTCCGGCGAGATGGGCAGCCTGCAGGGAGTGATGCAGGCCATCGAACAGGGTGCGACGCTGGCCGGCCTGCCCTGGGTCGTGGCGCCAGTGGCGGTGCTGATGGCGATCGCCGTCGCCGGATCAGCCTCGGCATGGTTTGCCGGCCCGGCCCGCATTCCCTTCGTCGCCGGTCTCGATCACGCCTTGCCCGAGGTGCTGGGCCGCCAGCATCCGCGCTGGGGTTCGCCCTATGTGGCACTGCTGGTGTGTGCCGTGGTGTCGGCGGTGTTGACGGTCATCTCGCTGGCCGGCTCCACGGTGGCCGAGGCGTATCAGGTGCTGCTGCGTGCTGCGGTCGTCATCAATCTCGTGCCCTTCGTCTACGTGTTTCTTGCGGTGCTGCAGCTGCGCGATCTGTCTGCGCCGGTGCGTGTGTCGGCCGCCGTCGGGCTGGTGGTGACCGTCTGTGGCATTGCGGCGGTGTTCCTGCCGACGGGTGACGTGGGCAACGTCGTGGTGTTCGAACTCAAGATGCTGGGCGGTGTCGGCGGCATGCTGGGGCTGGGTCTGTGGCTCTTCCACCGACAGCCGGCGGGGCACGCATCGGAAGATCGGCATTGACAGCAGCGTGACTTGCCGTCCATAATCCCCCTCTGATTGGGGCACCCTCCCGGGATGTCCGGGTGTGCCGATAGTTTCCGCAGGTCACAACGGCAGTGAAGCGCCACCGTGGAGGTGAGCATGCGACGAATCTGGTGGGCAGTGGC
>Ga0172372_10001164_pt1 | contig 40812 bp, 36 predicted proteins | sample LakKiv5m_2_FD_114544 | JGI IMG/M metagenome (GOLD analysis project Ga0172372, IMG submission 114544) | Freshwater microbial communities from Kabuno Bay, South-Kivu, Congo - kab_092012_9.5m | ecosystem: Environmental > Aquatic > Freshwater > Lake | place: Democratic Republic of the Congo...
ACGACCGGGGTGAAGCTGCCCGTCTGCGGCGGCACGTCGCACTCGTCGTTGAGCGCCACGTCCACCGCGTCCGCGCCCCCTTCCCCGCACTCGCCCGGCGGGGTGGTGTCGTCGGTGTCGGTGGGGACGGTGTCGGTCGTGCCCGGGTCGGTGGCCTCCGGGTCGTCCTTCCGGGCGTTCAAGTCGTAGTCGGAGCAGGCCGCCGCGAGCACGACGAGGGGGAGCGAGGCGACGAGGGGCTTGACCATGGCCCACCCTACCCGGGCCCGCGCGGACGCGTCGAGGGGATCAGCGCGTGCCCGTCACGGTCCAGGACTGGTTGCGGCAGTCGAAGCAGGAGGCCCCGCCGGTGTAGGTGGCGGTGAGCGTGGCGTCGAAGGTGTAGGCGTCGGTGAAGGTGCCGGTGATCGCGTAGGTCTCGGCGCAGCTGCCCGGGAGGTAGTTGTCGGCGTCGAAGTCGGTCGCGGAGCTGTAGGTGCCGGTCATGGTGCCCACGTTGCCGCTCCCGCGCACCGAGATGCTCGGGTAGCCGTCCACGATGGTGACGGTGGCGAAGCTGAAGTTCACGAGGCCGAAGGCGCACCGGTAGGACACCGTGGAGTCCAGGGTCCAGGTGTCGGAGTAGTCCACCTCGGAAGCCCCGATGGTGACCGAGGCGGAGACGCCGGCCGCCGGGGTGTCGCCGTCGTCCGCCACGACCGTGCAGGTCCAGCGCTCGCCGGCGATCGGATCGGCGGCGTCCACCGTGTCGTCCGGCCAGGTGGTCGTCGACGCGCCGCCGAAGGAGGCGCCGTCCACGCTCCAGCTCATCGTGTAGGCGATCGGGTCGCCGTCGAGGTCGGTCGAGGCCGTGCTCACCTGGCACCAGAGGTCGTCCTCGCCCTCCACGGGGCTCGCGGGGGTGATGGTGACCCCCGGGGCGGTGGGCGGGCTGTTGGCGACGGTGACCGAGGCCGAGGTGAGCGGAGCGCCGGCGTCCAGGCCGTCGCTCGGGGTGACGGTCACCGCGACCACGTCGTCCTTGTCGAAGGCCGTGGCGCCGGAGAGGGTGGCCGAGGAACCCGCGAGGCTCCCGTTCACCGTCCAGGCGTAGGTGTAGCTGAGGCCGTCCCCGTCGGCGTCGCTGGCGGCGAGCGTGACCGAGAGGGTGTCGTCGGTGTCCGGGCGCGACGGGCTGATGCTCACCGAGCTCATGGTCGGGACGGCGTTGTCGATGGTGATGGACGCGCTCGCCGGCGCGCCCGTGTCGGTGCCGTCGTCCGGGCTGACCGTGCAGGTGACCAGGTCGCCGCGGTCGAAGCCCGAGGCCAGCGTGGCCCCGGTGCCCACCGTGCTCGTGCCCACCGTCCAGGTCACCGTCGAGCGGTCCGTGTCGCCGTCCTCGTCGCTGAAGCTCCACCGGCAGGTGAGCGTGTCCCGGGTCGTGGCGGGATCGGGGTCGATGGCCACCGAGGCCACCGAAGGGGGGGTGTTGTCGATGGTCAGCGCGGCGCTGCCGGCCGGCCCGTCCGAGAGGCCGTCGTTCGGGGTGACGCGCACCTCCCAGCGGTCGCCCCGGCTCGTGGCGGAGGCGGGGAGGAGCGAGGAGCTCGAGGCCCCCGACACCACGCCGTTCTGGAGCCAGGTCCAGGTGTAGCTGACCGCCGCCCCCTCCGGATCGACGCTGTCGGTCACCACCGTGGCGGTGAGGTCGTCGGCCGAGGTGGCGGGATCGGGGGTGAGGACCACGGTGGGGGCGCTCGGGAGGCCGTTCACCGAGAGGGTCACCGCGTCGGAGGCCGAGAGCCCGTCGGTGTCGGTGGCGGTGAGGGTGAGGGTGTGGAGCCCGGGGGAGAGCGTGTCCAGCACGAGCGTGGTCAGGCCCGAGGGGTCGGGGCGTCCGCGGCCGAGCTCCCCGTCCAGGCTGGACGACCACACGACGGTGGGTTCGTCGGGGGCGTCGAGGTCGTCGGTGACCGTGCCCGCGAGGGTGACCACCTCCCCCTCGCCCACCGTGCTGCCGTCCACCGGCGCGTCGATGACCACCGCCGGCGGCCCGCCCACGGTGAGCACCACGCTGGCGGAGCAGGTGGCGCCGAGCTCGTCCGCGCCGGACAGCGTCAGGACGTGCACCCCGGGAGAGAGCGTGTCCGTGCGCCAGGTGACGACCCCGGTGGAGTCCGGCTGGAGCTCGCCCAGGAGCCCGTCCACGTCGCTCGACCAGCTGGCGTCCAGCGTGTCCGCGAGCTGATCCGCGTCGGTGACCGTCCCCTCGAGCAGCACCTCCTCCCCGAGCCGCACCAGCTCGCCGCTCGCGGGGCGGGTGACCGCGCACTGCGGGGGGGTGTTGGGGGGGCCGACGGTGACGCCCACCTGGGCCTCGCCGGTGTTGCCGGTCGGGTCCAGCACGTTCAGGGTGAGGGTGTGGTTGCCCTCCGAGAGGAAGGCCACGTCCGCGGTGATCCCGCTGGCGCCGGGCGCCCCGTCGGCGAGGACGCCGTCGAGCGAGCTCGTCCAGGTGTAGAGGAGGTCCTCCACGCGGTCGTCGGCGTCGGCGAGGGTGCCCCGCAGGTCCACCGGGAGGTCGGTGTAGAGGCGGGCACCGGAGAGCGGCGCGTCTATCGTGGCGGTCGGGCTGGCGAGCGGGATGACGGTGAGCGTGAGCAGGTCGCTCGCCGCCGCGCCGTCCGGGTCCCGCACCTCGAGCCGCACCGCCGCGGCGGTGCCGATGGTCACCTCGCAGGTGGTCGTGCCGTCGTCGGCGGGCGGATCGGCGCACACCTCGGCGTCCTGCAGGTACCAGCGGACGTCCAGGGAGGCGTTCGGGTCGTCCGGGTCGGCCGCGGAGCCGGCCAGGAGCACGGTCGACCCCTCGATGACCGTGCTGCCGTCCTCGTGGGAGAGGATCGCGGCGGTGGGCGCGCCGTTGAAGGTGCCGAACTTCTGGTCCGAGCAGGCCGCGAGCAGGAGGAACAGCATGGTCGCCTCCGGACAAGGATGCCACAGCGAGGACGGCCATGCCGTCGAGGGGGTGGCGGCGGGTCATGAGAATCGAACTCACCGGGCGGCTCCTTTCGAAGCGCCCCGACCGGTTTTGAAGACCGGGGCCGGCACCAGCGCGGCACGACCCGCCACGGGATTGCTAACGTGCGCGTCCGGCGGGCGCTCCGCCTACTGGGGCGGCGGCGGGCTGGAGCAGGAGAGCCCGCCCTGGAACACCCCGCAGGTGTAGGCGCCGCGGTACTGGACGTTGACCTCGCCGCTGAACTCCGCGCCGTTGGCGGTCATCGACACGGTGCACGCGCCGGCGGGCACGTCCCACACGTAGCAGGAGGGGTCGCACACCTGGGGAGCCTGCATCTCGGAGCACTGCACCCGCTGCTGCACGCCGCCCTGGAACACGAACTTGGCCTTGTCCACGCGGACGTTCGAGACCGGCGCGGCGGCCACCGCGGTGCCGGCGGCGGCGGTGCGCTTGGCGGTGACCTCGAGCGATGGCGTGTAGCTGGACTGGACGGTGGGCAGCTGCTTGCCCCCCGTGGCGTTGGGCACGGCCACCACGAGGTAGTTGTTCAGCTCGGAGCCGGACACCACGCCGTCGGCGTTGGTGTCGGCCTGGCCGGACACGGCCTCGACGAAGGCCTTGGAGAACACCCCGGGCGCGGTGACCTGGCGCGGCCCCGAGCTGGACAGCACGAAGGACTGGTTCCCGATGGGCGGCCAGTCGTTCCCGGTGGGTCCGAGCAGGGCGACCCCGTTGAGCGCCCCGGCGTGGGCCGCGTCCGTGATGACCACGTAGCGGCTCGCCTGGACGTTCTTCTGCAGGAGCGCCGCGACCTCCTTCACCGAGAGGGAGGTGGCCTCGAGCTGCTCGGGGTCGGTGTCGAAGAGGAGGAGCCGCGCGTCGCCGAAGTCCGAGCCCATCCCCTGCCCCACGAAGTAGAGCAGGAACAGGTCGCGCCACTGCGTCTCCTTCGCGACCTGCTGCGTCAGCACGTCCTTCACGTTGCCGAGCGTGGCGCTGGCGTCGGTGAGGAGGCGGACCTGGTCGAAGCCGGCGCCCTGCTCGAGCGCCGCGGCCACGCGGGCGGCCTCGGTGCGGGCGGAGTCCAGCTGCAGCTCGGCGGGGAGCTTGTCGTAGGTGGAGACGCCGATCACCAGCGCGATGCGACGACCTTCCTTGGCCTCGCCCTCCTGGGCACGCGCGGGGGAGAGCCCGGCGAGGCAGGCGACGAGTACCAGCAACCAGCGGAACATGCTCCCTCTCAGTCCCGTCGCTGGTATCCGGTCGGCGGACGCCCACCCACCCCGGACCCGGCAACTCGGCCCCGAGAGCAACAGGTCCCTACTTCGCCTCGCTCGGCTTCGGGATCGCGGTCGGGTCCCCGCCCTGGATCACGGAGTTCGCCGAGGAGTCGATGTAGTCGAGGATCCCGGAGAGCTCCGGGTTCCCCGAGGCCGCGCCCCGGACCTTCTGGACCAGCTCCAGCTCCTTGGCGATGACCCCGCTCTGGTCGAGCTCGCCCTCGTCCAGCCGCGACTGCTCACGGACGTACTCCATCATGGCCTTGCACTCGGCCGCGAGCTCGGGCTCGCCCGAGCCGAGCAGCCGCGCCGCCTGCAGCCAGTACGACTGCACGCGGTTGGTGTGCTGGTTGAAGGAGCGGGACTCCCGCTTCTGCTGGGCCTCCTCGGCCGGGTTCATCGGCCGGAGGGTTCCCGGGGGCGGGGGCGGGTCGCTGGACACACGCGCGGCGTCGTCCGGGCGCATGCGGTCCACCGCGGTGCCCTCGAGCACCCGGGTGGTGGAGCTGGACGGCTTGCCGCCCTGCGCGCCGCCGCCCGACTTCTTGCCGCCGGTCAGCTCGGGCTGGAGCAGGACGACGGCGATGCCGATGCCGACCACGGCCGCGAGTACGTACGGGATCCACTTGCGCATGGGCTAGCCGCAGTTCCGGTAGACGCCGACCACCGCCGTACGGTCGTCGCCGCCCATGTTGGCGGTGACCGCGACGCCGGGCGGGCGGGCCACCTGGTAGTCGCCGCACCGGCCCTTCATCTGCCGCCAGACCTCCAGCGGCTGCTTCACGCCGGTCGCGCCGACCGGGTGCCCGAAGCCGATGAGCCCGCCCCCGGTGTTCACCGGCACGGCCCCGTCGATCTGGCTGGCCCCGGAGCGCACGTAGACGCCACCTTCGCCGGGGGCGCAGAAGCCGAGCGCCTCGTACATGAGCAGCTCGGTCACGGTGAAGCAGTCGTGCACCTCGGCGAGCTGCACGTCCCGCGAGGTGATCCCGGCCTGCCCGTAGGCCTTGCACGCGGCGTGCGCGGTGGTGTGGAGCTGGGTGAGGTCCCCGTCCTCGTAGAGCGAGGCGGTGGAGTGCCCCACGCCGACGAGCTCGATGGCGTCGGCCATGGACTTGCCCATGGCGCGGAGACCCTCCTCGCTCACGAGGAGGAGCGCGCTCGCCCCGTCCGAGACCTGCGAGCAGTCCGACATCTTGATGTAGGGCGCGTACTCCGCGTTCTGGAGGAAGCAGGGGTTCTTCTCCGACGAGGCCGCGGCGGTGTCCAGGTCCATCTTCCGGGCGCGCATGTGGGCGTTCGGGTTCCGGTTGGCGTTGCCGTAGGCCTTCACCGCGACCCGCCCGATGTCCTCCTCGGACACGCCGAAGCGCTCCCGGTAGACCTTCGTGCGCCGACCGAACAGCGCCGGGAAGGTGAAGTCGTCGATGCCGCGCTGCCGGGCGTAGTGCGAGGCGCGCGCCAGGTAGTCGGCGCCGACCCGGGCGGACTCGTTGGTCTGCACCTCGACCCCGGCGATGAGCACCGAGTCGCAGCCGGCGCGGATCGCGTCCACACCGCAGAGGAGCGCGAGGCCGCCGGAGGCGCAGGCGCCTTCGGTCCGGGTCATGGGCTTGTTGACCAGCGAGGGGTGCGAGCCGGCGAGCGCCGCGCCCAGGTGGCCCTGCTTGCTGAAGAGCTCGCCCACGAAGTTGCCGATGTAGCCGCGCTCGATCCGGTCCGGATCCGCCCCGGTGGCCGCGATCGCGTCCACCACCGCGGAGCGCAGGAGCTCCTCCAGCCCGGGGTTCTCCCGCTTGCCGAAGTCCGGATGGTTCTTCCAGATGAAGTCGGGGTGGCCCTTCCCGGTGAACGGGGTGTGGGCTCCGCCAACGATGAACACGCGTCGGGTGGACATGGCTACCTCGAGAGGCGCCCCTCCTAACCCGGAGGGCTCACCCGGCCGTCCCCTTTCGTCAGGCGGTCCGGCGCTCGGAGAGGAGCCGCTCCACCTCGGGGTGGATCTGGTACATCGTGATCACGGTGCCGAAGGTGTTCTTCCACTGGCGCACCCGCTCGCGGGACACCCCGAACTCCTCGGCCACGGCCTGACCGCTCTCGGCGCGTCCGAGCGCCTCGAGGAGGCGGCGGAAGCGGGCGCGGCCGTAGGTCTTGATGAAGTTTCGGGCGACGCGTTCGCGGCTGCGTACGTTCGAGATGGGCATTTCGTCTCCTGCGGGTTTCTGCGTTCGGTGCCGTCTCGGGCCTGTTCCATGAGGGTGGGGAATCCACCTCACACCAGAAGCATAGCAGACCCCGTTGACGTGTCAATCGCCCGGTCAAGAGAAATTGTCGGCTCGAAACCACCTTTACACGACTTATCAATGGGTTATCACCTAAGTATCCACAACTCCACGGGAATCGCTGCGCATCGCAGGTGGTGGTGCCATACGCGCTGCTCGTCCCGGAGCGCGTCGGTCGGGCCCTTCACCTCGGCGAGCAGGGCTTCGGCGGAGAGCGCGCCGGGCACCGCGCCCTCGAGCCGGACGGCCGGACCGGGGGGCAGGTAGAGGTCCGGCAGGCCTCGGGCCGCGTCCCAGCCTTCGCGCGCGAGTCGGCCCAGCACCGCCGCCGCCATCGCCCCCGGCACCGACGCCGCCGCCGCGCTCGCGGCCTCCCCGTCGGCCAGCCCCGCGAGGCGCTCCCCTTCCCAGCCGCTCACGAAGCGCGCCGGCCCCTCTTCGGCCAGCGCCCGGAGGCGCGCGTCCACCGCCGCGGCGCGTCGGGACGCGAAGCCGGCGGTGCCGACGTCGAGCGGGCCCGCCCGGCGTGGGGTGGGCAGCATGCCGGGCACCGGCAGGAAGTAGAGGTCCCGGAACACGAGCGCGTAGAGCGAGGTCCACAACCAGTTCTCGGCGTGCGTGGCCGCCCGGCCCGCCGCCCGGACCAGCGCGATCATCGACGCCTCGACCGTCCGCGCCACGTCGTCCACCACCCAGGTGGGCCGCCCGCCCGACGGAGGGCCGGGGGCGAGCACGAAGCTCCGCACCCTGGGCTCCTGGAGCGGCGGATGCGGGGGGACGCCCACGCCGAGCCGGCGGGCCAGGCGGGCGGCGGTGCGGGTGAGCGCGAGCCCCTCCGCGGCGTCGCGTGGGCCGGCGCAGGCGGCGAAGGCCTCGGCGTGGCGCCCCTCGGCTTCGAGCGCCCGCACGAGCGGGATGCGCACCGCGGCCCCGGCCGCCAGGAGCGCGCGCAGCGTGTCCGCGTCGGGGCCGGTGGCCAGGACCGCCTCGACGGCCCGACTCCACGCCGACCAGCCCGCGGCGGGGGGCCCCTGGAGCGCGAGCCGGAGGGGCTCACCCGGGTCCACCCACTCGCCCCCGCGCGCGCGCTCCCAGGTGGTGAGCGTGCGCCGGTCCGGCCAGAGTCCCGGACCACCGGTGGGCGTGTAGCGGGCCCACCGAAGGTTCCCGAGGCGCTCGGCGACGAGCAGGCTCCGGTCGGCCCAGGGCGACTGCAGGTAGACCCGGTCCATGCGCCGGAGGAGCCCACGGTGGCCCACCTCGACCACCGACTCGTCCACCCAGGAGCGCCCCCCCAGCCGACCCTCGAGCGCGGGCCGCGCTCCCCCGGTGGGGAGACCGAGCCGTCGGCAGGCCGCCCGCAGGCCCTCCGCGTCGAACGCGGCGAGGCAGCGCCCGTCGGGGAGGCGGGTGTGGGCGAGCCCGTCCCGGTCCAGGCGCGCGACGGCGGACGGGACGTCGAGCGTGTAGGGCAGGCTGCCCACCCGGAAGACGGGGCCGACGCGAGCGTGCAGGCGGGCGTAGAGCTCCAGGGCTTCGGGGTCGAGCGCGAGGATCCGGTCCAGGACGGCGTGCTCGCCGGCGGTCAGGAGGTGCCCCTCGCGTTCCCGCGCCACGGTCAGCACCTCCACGAGGTCCGCCCCGGGCTGCGGGGAGCTGGGCACGCGGCGGGTGGGCTGCACCTGGGGCCCTTAGCCCGCATTTCTCACCGCCCGGCCCGCTGCGGCCGTCGATCCACGGCCGGGGGCGCGCCTCCCACGCGCGCCGCCGACGGGCTAGGGCCCCGCATGGTTCTCCGTCGCACCAAGATCGTGGCCACCCTGGGTCCGGCCACCCGCACCCCCGAGGCCCTCACCGCCCTGCTCACCGCCGGCGTGGACGTCTGCCGCATCAACTGCTCCCATGCGACCGCGGACGGCATCCGCGAGGCCGTGGCCCGGGTGCGCCGCTGCGCCACCGAGCTCGGCCGGCCGGTCGGGATCCTGCTCGATCTCCAGGGCCCCAAGATCCGCACCGGACCGGTTCCCGTCCCGCTGGAGCTGGCCTCCGGCGACCTCCTGACCGTGGTGATGGACGAGGACCTCGTCGGGTCCGGCAAGCGGGTGGGGACCACCTACGTGGGGCTCGCCGCCGATGTGCGGCCCGGAGACCAGGTCCTGTTCGCCGACGGGGCGCTCTCCGGGGTCGTGGCCTCGGTGCGCCGGGACCCCAGCCCGGCCGAGGTGGACATCCGCATCGTGGATGGCGGTGCCCTGGGCGCCCACAAGGGGATCAACCTGCCGGGCGTCGCCGTGTCGGCGCCGTGCCTGACCGACAAGGACCTCGAGGACCTCGAGGTGGGCATCCGGGCCGGCGTGGACTTCGTGGCCCTCTCCTTCGTCCGGGAGGCCACCGACGTCCTCACCCTCCGCGAGGTCCTGCGCCGCCTCGAGGTGCCCGACCTCCCCGTCATCGCCAAGATCGAGAAGCCCCAGGCGGTGGACAACCTCGCCGACATCCTCCCGCTCGTGGAGGGGATCATGGTCGCCCGCGGCGACCTCGGGGTGGAGGTGCGCCTCGAGCGGGTGCCCATCCTCCAGAAGGAGCTCATCGCCGCCGCGAACCGCGCCGGGGTGCTGGTCATCACCGCCACCCAGATGCTCGACTCCATGGAGCGCAATCCCAGCCCCACCCGCGCCGAGATCACCGACGTCGCCAACGCGATCATCGACGGCACCGACGCGATCATGCTCTCCGGGGAGACCTCGGTGGGCCGCTGGCCGGTGAAGGCGGTGGAGACCATGGACCGCATCGCCCGCGAGGCGGAAGGGAGCCGCTGGATGCTCGACCACGTCGAGGAGGTGTCGGTGCTCGCCGGGCCTTCGCAGACCGTGGTGCGCGCCGCCTGCCACGCCGTCCGCGAGATCGCCCGGCCCCTCATCGTCTTCACCTGGAGCGGCAGCACCGCCTTCCTCGCCGCCAAGTCCCGTCCCCCCGGGCCCATCTACGCGCTCACCCCCCACCAGACGACCTTCGACCGCCTGGCGCTGGGCTGGGGCATCACCCCCGTGCTCTCGCCCAACGTGGCCAGCACCGACGAGCTCATCGCGCTGGGCGAGCAGACGCTGCTCGAAGCCGGCCTCGTGACCCGGGGCCAGGAGGTCGTGGTGCTGGCCGGGACCACGCCGATGAAGGGGGCCACCAACACCATGAAGGTGTATGTGATCGGGTCGATGTAGCCCCGATGCTGCTTCTCCTCGCCTGCGCGAACCCCGTCGCCGACCCCTGCGCCGAGCCCGGCGCGGCGCGGTCCACGTGCCTGACCCCGACCCGGTCCGAGGCGTACTACGCCGATCAGAGCCTCGCCTACTTCGACACGCTGGAGTCCGACTACGACGGCGAGAGCGGGCCCACCTACGGCCCCGGGGTCGCGCGCTGGGAGTGGCCGCCCTGGCTGCTCCTCACCGGCTACGGTCGTGAGGACCTCGAGGCCGCCGACGCGCTGATCCGCCTCCTCCCCACCTCCGTGCCCGTCCGCGACTGCGTGGCCGTCGACGTCCAGCCGTTCGGGCGCTGCGTGGTGGAGTTCGTGTACCCGGACTTCTCCGAGCTCCCCTGCCCGATCTACGAGGAGTTCACCTTCAACGACGCGGGGGAGATCACCTTCATCGAGGCGTGGTCCGACCTCCCGGGCATCACCCCGGTGACCGCCGCCGACCCCTGGGCCGAGCGGGAGGGCGCACCCCGGCTCTCCACCCGCATCCCCGGCCTGGGCAGCCCCAGCGGGGCGATCGACCTGGACAGCCCGTGGATGGCCGAGGCCGCCGCCGCCGACCCCGACGTGGCGGACTTCGTGGCCCGGGCGCGGGACTTCTACGGGAGCTGGCTCGAGGCCTACCTGGCCGCCGGTGACGACGTGTTCGCCACCGGCTGCGGCTGGTGACGCAGGGACGGCGGAGGGTGGCTCCGTTTCCGGGCTCAGGCCCCCTGGGCGCGTCGCGCCGCGGAGACGGTTCGGAGCTCGGCGTGGGTGCTGTGGAGCGCCTCCACCTCCCTGTCCACCCGCCCCGCCTGGTCGGCGAGGTCGGCCAGGCCGGGCGCCTCCTCGATCTCGGTGAGGTCCTTCCGGGCCAGGTCCACGGCGAGGGACTTCACGAGCTGGCGGAACGAGGCGATGCGGGCGTCGGCGCGTTCGTCGGTGGTGCGCAGCGACTCGAGCTTCTCGACCCGACGCGCGGCCGCTTCGGCGGAGGTGGTCCAGGTCAGACGCGCTTCGGCGTCGGTCGCGCCGGCGGCCCGCTCGGCGAGTGACGCGGCCTCCTCACGGGCCTCGGCCAGTGCGTCCTGGAGAGGGCCGATCTGCGCGCGCAGGTGGGTGAGCCGGATGGCCTCCCGGATGCCCTCCTCCAGGCTCTCGGCGACCCGGCCCCGCCCGGAAGCCACCAGCGCATCGGCGACGCGACTTGCCTCCTCGACGAGCGGGCGGAGCGACTCGGGGACGAGCGGGCTGGGCGTGTCGGCGCTTGCTCCGCCCAGCAAGGGCCGGGTGGGCGCGGGCTCGGGGACCGGCGGCGACGGGAGGGCGCGGCCCGCGAGGCGCGCTTCGAGCCTACGGTTGTAGCCGCGGACGGTGTAGAAGTGGACGGCGAGCGCGACGGTGCACACCGCGATGGTGACGGGGGGCCAGAAGGACAGGGTCTGCCGGTCGGCCCAGGTACGAAGGAACATGGGCGCGAGCACCGCCCACACCAGGAGCTCGGTCCAGGGGTAGGCGCGAGGGGCGTCGGGGTCCCTGCGGGTACGGGCCATCGGCCGGGCTTAGCCGATGTCCGTGCCCCCGTCTGCCGTCGTGGCCGAGCTCGTCGACACGGTGGAGAAGGTCGAGGCCCTCGCCCGGCGGGTCGTCGCCCAGCTCGACGGCACCCTCGCCGCGGACGCACCGTAGGCCACGACGGCCCCAAGGAGGTGCCGACCGCCGCCCGCTCCGCGTATGGTGGACGGTCTCGCCGGTGCCCGATGTCTCCCCGCCCCGCCGCCCTGCTTCCCGCGCTCCTCCTCTCTGCCTGCATCGACAACTCCCTCGGGACCCTCGACAAGGAGTCCCCGCCCCCTTTCGACGACACGACCGACAGCGGATCCGGCGTCGACACCGGCGGGACCGCCACCGAAGAGTGCAACGGCGAGGACGACGACGGTGACGGCGAGGTCGACGAGGGCTTCTCCGACGAGGACGGCAACGGGCGCGCCGACTGTGTCGACGTGGAGTGCCCACCCCTGGAGCTGGGCGACGCCGCGACCGTGCCGATCGACGAGGACTGCGTCCGCGCGCTGGATCGGGAGGTGGTCGAGGACCCGTGGAACCTCGCGGTGAAGTGCTCCTGGACCGCCCCGCCGGCGAGTGCGGGGTACACCGGCTCGCTCGGGATGCCCGCCGTGGCCAACCTCGACGACGACAACGGCGACGGCGTGGTCGACGACCTCGACCAACCCGACGTGCTCGTCCTCCTGCTCGCGGGTGGCCTGGTCGCGCTCGACGGCGCCACCGGTGCGGAGAAGTGGTCGGTCGGCGGCCTCGACGGGGAGTCCAGTGTGGTGGTGGGCGACGTGGACGCCGACGGGTTCCCCGAGATCCTCACCGGCGCCCCGGGCGGCGTCGTCGTGGCGCTGGACGCCGGCGGGGCCCTGAAGTGGACCGCGTCCGAGGCCGGCTCTCCGTACCACTTCGTTTCGCCGGTGCTCGCGGACCTCGACGCGGACGGCCGGCCGGAGGTGCTCGACGACGAGCTCGTCTTCAACGGTGCCGACGGCACCCTGAAGTTCAGCCTGGGGGAGCCGAGCTCGACGTATGTGTACCGGATGCCGGCGGTGGGCGACTTCGACCGCGACGGAGACCAGGAGATTGCGTTCTACGGGAGCCTGTACGACAGCGACGGCGCGCTTTTGTGGGACGGGGGCGTCGACAACTGGTACGGCTTCTGGCCGGTGGTCCTCCAGGCCGACGGTGACGACGAGGCGGAGCTGTTCTTCGTGGCCGACACCTTCGCCAGCTTCGAGGCTGATGGCACCGAGCGCTTCGACGTGGCCTACGCCGCTCACGGCCGCCCCGGGGCGCCGTGCGCCGGGGACTTCGACGGCGACGGCCAGGCAGAGATCGTCTGGGCCGCCGAGGACACGATGTACCAGTACGCGTTGGACGGCACGCTGAGGTGGAGCATCCCGATCGCCGACGGGTCGGGCCTGTCCGGGTGCTCGGGCTGGGACGTCGACAACGACCGGGCCTTGGAGGTGCTCTACGCCGACGAGCAACGGTTCGTGATCCTCGACGGCGCCACCGGCGCCGAGCGCTTCTCCGACCCCGACCACGACAGCCAGACGCTGTACGACTACCCCACGGTGGCCGACCTCGACGGCGACGGCCACGCCGAGCTGCTCGTCGTGAACAACTCGATGGACAGCGACGTGGCCCTCGTGGTGTACCAACACGCCGAAGGGGCCTGGCCCGCGGCCGGGCGGACCTGGGCCGTCCACGACTACGCGGGGACCAACGTGAGCCAGGACAACCGGATCCCGGCGGTCCCCGAGGCGTCCTGGCTCGTGGACAACGTCTACCGGGCCCGCCTGGCCGCCGACCCCGCCGAGCTCCCCGACCTGGAGGTCTCGATCCTCGACCAGTGTGTGGCGGACTGCGACTACGGGCCGGTGGCCCTGTCCGTGCAGGTCAGCAACGTGGGTCTGCGGTCCGTCGGGGCGGGAACGGAGCTCTGGGTGTACAGCAACGGAAGCGCCGGCGAGCGGCTCGTCGCGACCGTCAGCCTCCCCGCGATCCCCGCCGGGCAACGGCTCGCGGGCATCCAGATCGACCTCCCCATCTCGGCCGTCGACATCGCGGGTTGGATCGCGCGTGTGGACGGTGGCGAGAGGTGGGAGGAGTGTGACGACGGCCGCAACGAAGACCGCTGGACCGAACCCGCGTGTCCGTGAGCGGACCCACGACGACGTGGTCGGGCTCGGCGACCCTCACCCCCCGCGCAACCCCGCCACCAGCTCCTCCACCAGCCCCGCGCCGCCCGCCGGGTCGGGGTGCTCCACCATGACCCGGACGATGGGCTCGGTCCCGGAGGGGCGGATCACGGCCCGCCCTCCCGCCGCCGCCGCCCGCGCCACCAGCGCGGGGACCCGGCCCAGGTCCGGCACATCGGCCCGGGGCAGGGTCCGGTGGTGCTGGGCGCTCGGCGCGTAGCCGGCGAGCCTCGGTCCGATCGGCCCCTTCGCCAGCACGGCGATGGCGACGTCCAGCGCGTCCGCGGTGGGGGCACCGCCCGCGAGGAGGACGTGCCCCGACGGCTCCCCGCCCACCCGTGCACCGGTGGACTGCATGCCGGCGGCCACCTCGGCGTCCCCGACGGCGGTGCGCACGAGACGGATCCCGCGCCCGCCGAGCCCACGCTCGAGCCCGAGGTTGCTCATGACCGTCCCGACCACGACCTCCCCTTCGGCGAGGAGCCACAAGAGCGCATCCCCGTCGAGGGTGCGCCCGTCGGCGTCCACCAGGACCAGTCGGTCGCCGTCGCCGTCCAGCGCGACGCCGGCGTCGGCCCCGGACGCCTGCACCGCCGCGCGCAGCGCCTCGGGGTGGAGCGCCCCGCAGCGGTCGTTGATGAGCCGGCCGTCGGCGCCCCCGAGGACGTCGACACGGGCGCCCAGCGCGCGGAGCACGGTGGGCGCCAGCTCGGCGCCGGCGCCGTTGGCGGCGTCCACCACGAGGTGCAGCCCCGCGAGCGCGCGCCCGTGACGCGCCCACGCCCAGTCGAGGTAGGTCGCGGACCCGGTGCCGTCGGCCCGGGCCTGCCCACCCGGGCGGAGGGGGACCCCGGCCAGCCCCGCCTCCACCGCGGCGCGCCCGGCGGCGGCGAGCTTCCCGCCGTCGGGGCCCATCACCTTCAGGCCGTTGTCCACGGCCGGGTTGTGGGACGCCGTCAGCATGATCGCCGCGTCGTACGAGCCGTGGACGGCCGCGAGCACCGAGAGCGCCGGGGTGGGGAGCACCCCGTAGCTCACCGCGGAGCCCCCGGCGCCCACGATCCCCTCAACGAGCGCCTCCTCCAGGGCCGGCCCGCTGGGCCGGGTGTCCCGGGCCACCGCCACCCGCGGCCCCAGGGCGTGCACGACGGCGCCGCCCACGGCCCGGGCCACCGCCTCGGTGACCTCCCGGCCGTATCGCCCGCGGATCCCGTCGGTTCCGAAGCGACCGCTCACGGGGTGCTCACCGTGAGGGTCCGCGGCTCGACCCGCACCACCTCGATCTCCCCGCCCCCGGGATGCACGACCTCGAAGTGGAGGCCCTCGCCGCCGAGGGCGGCCTGGGCGGTGCCGGAGAAGTCGGGGGGGACGTACACGAGGATCGAGAGCCCCCCCGGGTCCACCCGCGCGAGCGCGCCTTCGGGCCCGCCGAGAACGACCACGAAGCTCGTCACCGAGGGTGTGACCGGAAGTGTCGAGCGCACCACCACCGGCACGCCTTCGAAGGACCGCTCCTCGACCACGGCCTTGACCTCGACGTGCACGTTCACGGCGGTACCGCGCGGCACGCTGAGCTGCGCCTTCTTCAGGAGGAGGCCGACGGGGAGGTCCACCGACTCGCGGAGCCCGGACACGTCGACCGGGTCGGTGGCCACCTCCTCGAGCGCGCGCACCACGCTCGCAGGACCGACCACCTCGACGCGGTCGGGCGTGGCGGTGAGGCCATCGAGCACGTAGCCCGCGGCGACCTCGCCCTTGGAGCCGACCCGGATGGGCACCCGGCGGCGCAGCACCCCGTCGAGCTGCACCTGGAGCGTGGACGGAGAGACCGACAGGACCCGGACCTGCTCGGGCAGGCCGCGGACCACCTGCGCGGTGAGGTCCACGTTGGCCGTCCCTTCCTCCGCGGCGCCCAGGTCGACGGTGATGCCGAGCTCCTTCTGGCGCACCGCGCGGACGTAGGCCTGCACCCCCTCCACGGTGAGGGTGACCGACTCGATGGGCGGCTCCACCGTGGTGAGCGCGTCCGGGAGGACCCAGCGGAGCGGGATCCGCAGCCGCTCCTCCACCACCTGCTCGCTCTGCACCCAGGCCCAGATGGTGACCGCGAACAGCATGGCGACGAGCTTGTAGAGGAAGTTGTCCACCACGAGCCCGCGGATCTCCTTCCAGACCTCGGCGCCGCGGCTCATCGGGCCGCCTTCCGGATCCGCGCGTCCACCGGCGCGAAGATCTGGCCCAGGCGGGTGCGGAGCTCGTTCGCGTCCGCCACCGGCTGCACCTCGCCGCCGAGCACGATGCTGACGGCGCCGCGCTCCTCGGAGACGATCACGATCACCGCGTCCGTCTCCTCGGTGAGCCCGATGGCGGCCCGGTGGCGCGTCCCGTAGAAGCGGCTCACGCTGCGCGAGAGCGAGAGCGGGAGGAACACCTTGGCGGCGAGCAGCCGGTCGTGACGCACGATGGCCGCGCCGTCGTGGAGCGGCGAGGTGGGGTGGAAGACGGAGACGAGGAGGTCGGTCGTGACGCGGGAGTCGAGGCGCTGGCCGGAGTCCGCGTAGTCGTCGAGCGCGGCCTCCCGCTCGATGGCGATGAGCGCGCCGATCCGCCGGCTCGCCATCTGGAAGCTGGCCTTCACCACCTCCTCCAGCGCGGTCTGGTCGGGGCGGGAGCCGAAGGTGGGGAAGAGGCGACCCCCGGCCGAGGCGAGGCCCCGCTTGATGTCGTTCTGGAAGAGGATCACGACCGCGAGCACGATGTAGACGAAGAAGTTCTCCAGCATCCAGTGGATGGCGTAGAGCTCGAGGCGGCCGGAGATGAAGTAGACGGCCACCAGCACCATGAGCCCGACCAGGCTCTGGAAGGCGCGGGTGCCGCGCATGAGCAGCAGCACCCGGTAGATCAGGAACCACAGGACGGTCATGTCCAGGATGTCCGAGGGGCGCAGGCCCTGGATCCAGGGCAGCACGGAGCTCATGCGTGCACCGCCTCCCAGACCGCCAGCGCCCGCACGGTGGCGGCGACGTCGTGCACGCGCAGGACGGAGACCCCGGCCGAGCGGGCGTGGAGCGCGACCGCGAGGGAGCCCTCGAGCCGAGCAGCGGGATCCGCCTGCCCGGTGAGCACGCCCAGGAAGGACTTGCGCGACGCGCCCACCAGCACCGGACGCCCGGTCCGGGCCGGCAGGTCACGCAGGAGCGCCACGCTCTGCTCGGCGGTCTTGGCGAAGCCGATCCCCGGGTCCAGGTGGAGGCGCTCCGGGTCCAGGTCCAGGGCCTCGGCGCGCGCGTGCAGCCAGCCCCAGACCTCGGCGCAGACGTCGTCGTAGGTGGCGAGCCGGGCCATCTCGGCGGGCGAGCCGCGGGTGTGCATGAGCACGTAGGGGACGCCGCGAACGGTCGCGGGCATGTCCGGGTCGGCGCAGCCGGACACGTCGTTCACCCAGGCGGCGCCGGCGTCCAGGCAGGCGGCCGCCACCCGGGCGCGGCGCGTGTCCACCGAGACGGACACCCCCTGGGCGGCGAGCGAGCGGACCACCGGGAGCACGCGGCGGAGCTCCTCCTCGGGCGGGACCTCGGCGGCTCCGGGGCGGGTGGATTCCCCGCCCACGTCCACCAGGGCCGCTCCCTCCGCGCGCAGCTCCAGCCCTCTGGCCACGGCGAGGCCGGCGTCGAGCGTACGGCCGCCGTCCGAGAAGGAGTCGGGCGTGACGTTGAGGATGCCCATCACCCGCATCGGGGGGCACGTATCCGGTCGAGGGAGCCCTGCGGCGCTGTTCCCTCGGGAACTCAAGCGACGACGGTGCGGGGCTCGGGGAAGATGGGGTTCATGTTGGCCACGATCTTCTCGAACTCGGGGCCGTCGAGGGTCTCCTTCTCCACCAGCGCCTGCGCCACCCGGTGGAGGATGTGGAGGTTCTGGCTCAGGATCTCGCGCGCCGTGGCCACCGCCTCGGTGAGGAGCCGCCGCACCTCGGCGTCGATGCGCTGCGCCGTCTCCTCCGAGAACTCCCGGCTCTGCCGGGAGAAGTCCCGGCCGAGGAACACCTCTTCCTGGCGCTCCCCCCACGCGACCGGCCCCAGGACGTCGCTCATGCCGTACTCGCAGACGTACCGGTGCGCGATCTGCGTGGCCCGACGGATGTCGCTCGCCGCCCCGGTGTCGTACTCGTTGTAGACCAACTCTTCGGCCACCCGCCCGCCCATGAAGGTGACGAGCATCGAGGTGAGCCGGGTCCGCGTCTGGGTGTAGCGATCCTCGGCGGGGACGGTCTGCGTGAGGCCCAGGGCCATCCCCCGCGGCACGATGGTGATCTTGTTGACCGGGTCGGTCTCGGGGATCATCCGGGCCACCAGCGCGTGGCCGGCCTCGTGGTAGGCGGTCCGCCGCTTCTGCGCCTCGGAGAGGACGAGCGAGCGGCGCTCGGCGCCCATGGCCACCTTGTCCCTCGCGGACTCGAGGTCCACCTGCTCGATCTGGCGCTTGTTGAGGCGCGCGGCCTCCAGGGCGGCCTCGTTGATGAGGTTCTCCAGGTCGGCGCCCGAGAACCCGGCGGTGCTCCGCGCGATCCGGTCCAGGTCCACGTCGGGCGAGAGCGGGGTGCGCTTCGCGTGCACCTGCAGGATGCCCAGGCGCCCGCGCACGTCGGGCGCGGGGACCACCACGCGCCGGTCGAAGCGTCCAGGGCGCAGCAGCGCCGGGTCGAGCACGTCGGGGCGGTTGGTGGCGGCGACGAGGATCACCCCTTCCGCCGAGTCGAAGCCGTCCATCTCCACGAGGAGCTGGTTCAGGGTCTGCTCGCGCTCGTCGTGCCCCCCGCCCAGGCCGGCGCCGCGGTGCCGCCCCACCGCGTCGATCTCGTCGATGAACACGATGCAGGGCGCCGACTTCTTGGCCTGCTCGAAGAGGTCTCGCACCCGCGAGGCGCCGACCCCCACGAACATCTCGACGAACTCGGAGCCGGAGATGGAGAAGAAGGGCACCCCCGCCTCGCCGGCCACCGCGCGGGCCAGCAGCGTCTTGCCCGTGCCGGGCGAGCCCATCAGGAGCACGCCCTTGGGGATGCGCCCGCCGAGCCGGGTGAACTTGCGGGGCTCCTTGAGGAACTGCACGATCTCCTGCAGCTCCTCCTTCGCCTCGTCCGCGCCCGCCACGTCCGCGAAGGTGATCCGCTTGTTCGACTCGTTGAGGAGCTTGGCCTTGGACTTGCCGAAGCTCATCGCCTTCCCGCTCCCGGCCTGCACCTGGCGGAGGAAGAGGAGGAGCATGGCCGACATCGCGACGATCAGCACCACCTCCAGCGCGACGAGCAGCCACTGGCCGTCCCCCGTCTCCTTGAAGCTGGGGATGACGCCGTTCTGCTGGAAGTACTCCAGGTAGTAGTCGGAGTCGGCGGGGCCGACGGTGGTGAGCTTGCGCCCGTCCCGGGTCACCACCTCGAGGTGCGCACCCTTGAAGGTGATCGACTCGACCTCCTTCTTCTCCACCATCCGGACCACGTCCCCGAAGGTGGGGGGCGGCTCGAGCACGCTGGTCTGCTTCACGCCGACCGCGATGGCGATCACGAGCACGACCAGAAAGACGATGATGACCACCTGGCGGTTGCGCATTCGGCTCCTCGGACGCTCTCTCAGGGGGGTCTAACCCGGTCGTCGGGGGGACCCGCCGCGCGGCCGGCCAGGGCGGCCAGCGCCACGGGGTCGTCCGGGACCAGCAGATCGTCCAGGACGCGGTTCCGCCGCTCGACGCCGCAGCGCTCGCACCGGTAGAGGAGGTCACCACCCTGGACCGCGACGGCACGGAGCAGGCCCCCGCACGTGGCGGCCCGGTCGCCGGGGACGCGGTCGTCGACGTGCCGGCCGGCAAGGCACCAGGGGCAGTGATCACGCGGGCGGCGCCCGCCCGCCGGCACCTCGCGCCCACAGGCCAGGCAGGTGAAGGCCTCGTCGCGCTGGAGCGGGTTGGTGCGCACCTGAGCCTCCCCGGCGCGGTCCAGGCAGGCGCGCAGGAGCAGCTTGCCGGGCCCCTCCAGGAGCGCCTCCGGGACGTCCGCCCCGCGCCGCCGCGCCTCGGCCACCAGCGCCTCCCGGAGCCCCCTCCCCTCCCCGTCCAGCCAGGCGCCCCCGCGCTTCACCTCACCTCGGCTCTCCAGGGCGAGCAGCTCGGCCACGCCGGGCGGCGGGCGCCTCAACGCGGTCCGTCCCCTTCGGGCTCGTCCTCCCGCATGAGCATCTCGCTGATAATCCGGATGTCCTCGCGGGCCTGGTCGAACTCCACCACCGTCCCCTCGGACACGGGCCCGTCCACCGCCCGGAGGTCGCGAAGCGTGGGGAGGTCGGCGAGGCTGCGCAGCCCGTAGAGCTCCAGGAACGCGGGGGTGGTCCCCCACAGGAGCGGCTTCCCGGGCTCCTCGGAGCGGCCCATCGTCCGCACCAGGCCGCGCTCGGAGAGCATGCGCAGCACGGGCCCGCACTCGACGCCCCGGACGTCGTCCACCACCCCCTTCGCCACGGGCTGGCGGAACGCCACGACCGCGAGGGTCTCGAGCGCCGCGCGGGAGAGCCGGCTGGGGCGCCCCCCCCGGATCGCCGCCACCCAGGGCGCCAGCCTGGGCTCGGTCCGCAGCTGCCAGCCCTCCCCCACGGGGATGAGGCGGACCCCGGAGCCCCCCCGCGCGAGGCGCTCCCGCAGCGCGGCGAGGCCGCCCTCGATCACCTCCGCGTCCACGCGCAGCGCGGCCGCGAGCTGGTCGATCCCGACCACCCCACCCACGGCGAAGAGGCAGGCCTCGATCGCCGCGATGAGCTGTTCGGGAGGCACGGGTCCAGCCGGAGCGGGATCATCGGCACGCCCACCGGGGAGGAGGACGAGGGTGGGCTCCTCGGTGCTCACACATCCTCCGGCAGCGCCGAGAGGTCGGCGTCGGCGGCGCGCCCGCGGGAGAGGAGGCGCACGGCGCCGAGGTGGATCTGCTGGCTGACGTCGAGGAAGCGGAGGCGCGCCAGCTCGAGCACCGAGAGCAGGGTGAAGACCCGCGCGGCCCGCGAGGGGAGCTCGACGAAGAGCTCCACCAGGGTGTGCTCGCGTGCGTCGTCGAGGCGACCGAGCACCCACCGGGCGGTGTCCGCGAGGGAGTAGTGCTCCCGGGTGACGTGGTGCTCGGGGGGCGGCTTGGCCCGGCGGGCCTCCACCTCGTAGTACAGGCGGAGCAGGCCCAGGGAGTCCACGCCGGGGTCGATCGCCTCCTCGTCCGGGCGCGGGGGCTCGACCGGGTGGGCGAACACGTCGCGATCCAGCCGGGCGCGGCGCCCGAGGTCCTCGGCGGCCGCCCGGTAGCGCTCGTACTCCAGGAGCCGCCGGGTGAGCCGCTCCTTCGGGTCCTCCTCGTCCTCCTCCGCGTCGGCGGCGTCCGGGGAGCGAGGGAGGAGCTCACGCGCCTTGAGGTGGCAGAGCGTGGCCGCGAGCAGGAGGTAGTCCCCCGCGGCGTCGACGTCGATGTCCCCCTCCTTCAGCGCGGCCAGGTAGGCATCGCAGATGCGCGCGACCGGGATGGACCGGACGTCGACCCCTTCGCGACGCACGAGGAGCAGCAACAGGTCGAGCGGACCGTCGTAGGCCCCGATGTGCACCGGGGGCGCGGAGCGATGGACCACCTCGTCGGGGAGACGAGGCTGCAGCGCGAGCATGGCAGCGATGGGGAGGGAGGGGCCGGAGGCGGGGTGTCTCCCCGGGAAAGGGAGACGGGAGGAGGCAGAATCTACCGGAGCGGTTGGCGCTTGACAAGCCCGGGACGTGCGATAGCAGCGCGGGTCAATTTCGGAGACTCGTCTTGGCTCACCACAAGGACGCAATCAAGCGCATCCGCACCAGCGGGGAGGCCCGCAAGCGCAACCGTGCCAACCGCACCCAGATGCGGGGCGAGATCAAGGAGCTGCGCCAGCTCATCGCCGACGGCAACGCCGAAGGCGCGCAGGCCGCCCTCCCGGACGCGGTGTCCATCCTCCAGAAGCTCGCCCGCAAGGGCGTGATCCACAAGCGGAACGCTGCCCGTAGGGTCAGCCGCCTGGCGAAGTCGGTCAACGCGCTGAAGAAGTAGCGTCGGCCAGGCGGTCCACCAGGCGGAGTATCCACGCCTCGAACACCCGCCGTTCCCCGGCCCGCGACGAGTTCATCCCGGTGTTGACCTCGGCCAGCTCCTCCAGGAGCTGCCGGGGGGACAGAGGCCGCCGGGACAACATCTCGCGGATCGCCCGTGCCTTCTGCGGCGGCATGCGCACGCCCGCCTCGCGCTCGTCGATGCCGCGACGCGACGCGTCCTGGAGGACCAGGACCTGGCGCAGCTGCCACGCCACGTTCGAGAGCAGCTTGTGCGGGGCCTCGCCGTCCTCCAAGAGGTGGTGGAGCGCCGCCAGCGCCCGCCCGCGATCCCGGCCCACGATGGCGTCGGTGAGCGCCCAGACCTCGGCCTCGGCGGTTGACACGCACACCGCCTCCACCACCTCCTCGGTGATGGCTCCCCCCTCGCCCACGTAGGCCGCGCACCGCTCCACGGCGGCGTGCACGAGCGCCAGCTCGCCGCCGGTGAAGTCCACCAGGAGCCGCGCGCCGGCCGGCGCCAGGCGGGCGCCGAGTCGGGCGGCGGCGTCGGTGGCGAAGCGCACGCCGTCCACCTCCTGGCGGTCGAGCTTGGCCACGAAGCCCGTCTTCTTGGCCGCGTTCACGATGCGCAGGCCCCGGTCCACGCCGCCCACCGCCGCCGGGAAGCGCTCGCCGGTCACCACGAGCACGGTGGAGGGCACCGGGGCGGCGACGTAGGCCAGGAGCGCGTCGAGGAGGGAGACCGACGCCTCCTCGACCTGGCGGAGCACCACCAGGCGCCGTTCCGCCATCATGGGCACGGTGCGGGCGGTGTGCACGAAGGTGCCGTCGCGATCCTCGGCGGCCACGAAGGTGGCGTCGTTGAAGGCCGCCACGGGCCCGGCCACCACCGCGGCGCGGATGCGGTCCACCGCGTCGCGTACGAGCCAGCTCTCGCCGCCCACCAGCAGGTACACGGGCGCCGGCTCCCGCAGCGACGCGTCGAGCGCCCCCCGCCCGCTCACCGCAGCCTCGCGACGATCTCGCGCGACACCTGCGCGGCGAGCGCTTCGAACGCGCGCGCGCGGAGCTCCGGCGCCGCCCCGCCCGTCCCGGGGTCCAGGAGCGAGGTCTCGGCGTGGCTCTCCCACGTCTGGTCCCCGGCGTGCACCCGGACCCGAAGCCGGAGGTCGTAGGCCAGGACCTCTCCGCTCCGACGCGAGGGCAGCCAGTCGGCCGCGAGCACCTCCAGGCGCAGGGGCGGGGCCGCCGGGTCCAGCGCCTGTCCGGCGGCGAGATCGGTCAGGAGCGCGCGGCGCAGGGCATCCCCCACCCCCGGCTCGGCCACGGCCACCTGCACATCCGCGACCGACCAGCTCGCGCGTGGCGGCGCGACGCCGAGGTGCAGACAACCGACGAGCAGGACCCACATGGGCCGCCAACGTAGCCGTCGGGCGGACGCCGGGCCCGGCGGCCGACGTTGACGACCGCATACGCCCGTGCGAAAGAGTTGAACCACCGGGGTCACCATGATCGTCCTCCTCGCTGCCTTCGCGCTCGCCGACGAGACCACGCCTGCGCCCGCGCCCGTGCCCGCCCCCTCGCCGGCCCCCACCGACCCCGCCCTGTCCGCCGCGGCGCCCGTCGCCCCCAAGCAGCGGAACTTCCTCATGGAGGTCAACTTCCGCGGCCGGTACCTCTTCCTGCCCGACTCGGTGCTGGACATCTGGTACGAGAAGCACGCGGGCTCGGCGTTCGAGCGGCCCAAGGTCGAAGCCTACGCCCTGGGCCTCGAGTACATCATCAAGGACGACCAGGCCAACGGCATCTTCTACGCCGAGTACATCTCGAGCCTCATGGGCGAGGGCTACTGGGACGACCGCGACAACCCGCCGGTGGAGACCGACGGGTCCTACATCAAGCCCGAGTTCCTCGGCATCGTCGCCCTCGGGGCCAACTACGGGTACGAGCTGCACGCGACCGAGTGGCTCTCCTTCGTCTTCGGCGCCGGCCTCGGGGTGGGCATCAAGACCGGCCAGCTGGTCGAGTGGGAGCCGGGCGAGCCCGAAGGCGCGGGCACCCGGGACAACACCGATCCCGACTGCGGCCCCAACTCCGCCGCGTACGAGCGCTACGAGCTCGGCTGCGCGGACGACGGCCCGGTGCGGGTCCCCCCCGTCCTGCCCATCGTGGACGTGAACGTCGGCATCCGGTTCAACTTCTCCGACCGCGCCTCCCTCCGCCTCGAGGGCGGCCTGCACGACCTCATCTACGGCGGTGGGGCCCTGGGCATCACCTTCTAAGCCACGGCTTGCGCAGCTCCGGGGCACCCGTTAGACGCGCGGGTCGTCTGAATCTGGAGTCTGCTTGGTCATCGTCACCGTCCGCGACAACGAGCCGTTCGAGAAGGCCCTCCGCCGCTTCCGCCGCAAGGTCGAGCGCGAGGGGATCCGCAAGGACATCAAGAAGAACAGCTTCTACCTCAAGCCCGGGGAGAAGCGTCGGCTCAAGCAGCGGCTGGCGGAGAAGCGGCGGCGGAAGGCGGCCCGGCGGGCCATGCGGAAGCCCATCCTGACCAAGCCCACGGTCGGTCCGGCGCAGCAGGGCGACAAGCCCTGATCAGGGCGAGGTGAGCCTTCGCCGGGCCGCCTCGTTCTCGTGCCGCAGCGGGTCGGCCTCCCTCATGGGGGGCAGCGCGGGGGTCTCGCCACGGGCCTGCGCGAGGTCGACCACGAACCAGTCCAAGCCGGGCGCCAGCGCGCTCGCCGACTCCAGCCGGTCCACGGCCTGGGTTCGCTCCGCGTCCTTCGCGAGCGGGTCGAGCAGGGAGGCCATGGCCAGGCTGCGCGCCGCCCAGGGCTCCCCCGGCAGTCGGGCCGTGGCTCCTTCGGCGTAGGTGCGGGCGGCCTGCAGCTCGAGCGCCGCGCCCGGCCCCCTCACCTCCACGGTGCCGACCGAGCCCGCCGCCGCCCACACGAGGCAGGGGGTGCGCACCGCCGGAACCGCGGCCACCACCGCCGGCGTCCAGCGCAACCTCGCCGCGCGCAACGCACCCTCCACCGCCGGGTCGCCCACCAGGCAGGCCACGCCGAGCTCGCGGGTCACCTCGTAGGCGTGCAGGGCCGCGTCCGGGTCGGGAGCCACCAGGGCGCGCAGGTGGTGGGCGCGGGCGAGGCGGGCGGCGAGTCGGGGATCCCCCGGCGCCAGGGGCAGGAGCGCCTCGTAGGCCGCCAGCGCCGCCTCCGGGCCGCCGTCCACGGCGCGCCGCTCCCACACGCGATCGGCCTCCCCCAGCGGGACCAGCAGCGGGTCCTCCGCCACCACGGGCGCCGGGCGCAGGAGGCACCCCAGGAACACGAGCAGGCTCACTTCTTGTAGGCGCCTTCCGAGAGGTCCTCCCAGCCGTCCCGGGAGTAGCCGCAGGCCTCGGCCTCGCGGGCCAGGATGACCGGGATCTGCTGGTGGTCGATGCGCTCCACCGCGAAGCGGGGCGGGATGGCGCTGGCCCGGCGCAGCCAGTCCCGCCCCTCGGCCTTGGCGGCCTCGTCGTCCTGCTTGTAGCCCTTGCACAGGAGCGAAACGCCGAGCTCCTTGAGCGCCTCGATGCGCGTCGGCTCGGCGGCGACCAGCTTGCGGTTGTAGCTGACGCTCTTCTCGATGTCCCCGCGCGTGCCGGCGATCCACTTCATCGCCGCCCAGTCCGGGCACAGGCGGTAGAACTGGCCCAGGGCGTTGTAGACGTCGCCGGGAAAGGTCGAGTTGCCGCTCGCCGAGGCGTACCGGGTGGGCGTCTCGAGCGCGCGGAGCCAGAGCCGCTCGATGTCATCCGCGGTGAAGAGCTGCGAGAGGATGCCCTTCGCGGTGGCCACCCGGCCCATGCCCACCCCGTCCCAGAGGTAGCCCTGGCCGTCCGTGGGGGCGAGCTGCTGCGCCCGCCGCGAGAGCTCCTGCACCCGCTGGTAGATGGGGAGCCGCTGGGCGTCCGGGACGACGCCCGCCTGCAGCTCCCCCTTCTCGTAGAGCGCGCGGGCCAGTCGCCAGAGGGCCTCCGGGTCGTCCGGGTGCGTCGCCACGTAGGCTTCGAGCACCTCCGCGCTCCCGAGCGGGTCCCCCTGCGCGAAGCGGGCTTCTCCCTCCGCGACCTCGGGCGCCAGGCTCGCCGCCAGCGCCAGGCTCGCCATCAAGAGCACCATGCGACCTCCATCGAAGCCCTAACGCACGGGGCACGCGCCGAGCGCGCCCCGCCGACGGGCGAGACGGGCTAAAGGATCGCCGAGAGCGTCCGATGGCTTCCTCAACCATCCGGGCGTCCACGCCCCGGTGGTGAAACGGCAGCCACGGGGGATTTAAAATCCCCTTCCCCACGGGAGTGCGGGTTCGACCCCCGCCCGGGGCACCCTCGCGATCGCACGCGCGACCACGTTTGACACCCCGGACATCCGTCCGTATGGTGAACTCTCGGACCGTCAGGACCACGAATGGGCAAGGTGATCGGCATCGACCTCGGGACCACCAACTCGGTGTGCGCGTTCATGGACCGCCACGAGCCTCGGGTGATCGTCAACGAGGAGGGTCAGCGACTCACGCCCTCGGTGGTGGGCTTCTCCAAGAGCGGCGAGCGTTTCGTGGGCGACATCGCCAAGCGGCAGATGCTCATCAACCCGGACGCCACCATCCACTCGGTGAAGCGCTTCGTCGGGAAGCGCTACCGGGAGTGCTCGAAGGACCTCCCCCTCGTGAACTACAAGGTGGTGGAGAACAAGAACGGGGACTGCGGCTTCGAGGTGAACGGCCGGGTGCACACCCCGCCGGAAATCTCCGCGATGATCCTCCAGAAGCTGAAGCGGTCCGCCGAGGATCTGCTCGGCGAGGCGGTCACCGAGGCGATCATCACCGTGCCGGCGCACTTCAACGACCGGCAGCGGCAGGCCACCAAGGACGCCGGCACCATCGCCGGGCTCAACGTGCTCCGCATCATCAACGAGCCCACCGCCGCGGCCCTGGCCTACGTCAACGACCACCCCCGGAGCGCCACCATCGCGGTGTTCGACTTCGGCGGCGGCACCTTCGACATCTCCATCGTGCACATCGACCGCGAAGTCGGCGAGGTCCGCTCCACCCGCGGCAACAACGCGCTGGGCGGCGGCGACCTGGACCGCCTCATCGTGGAGTGGCTCCTCGAGCAGTTCAAGCGGGAGCACGGGCAGGACATCTCGGGGGACAAGGTGGTGCGTCAGCGGCTGCGCGACGCCGCCGAGCACGCCAAGGTCGAGCTCTCGGTCGCCAACGAGACCGAGATCCACCTCCCCTTCCTCACCGCGGATCCCTCGGGCCCCAAGCACCTCCAGTGTGTGCTGACCCGCGCCCAGTTCGAAGCCATGGGCATGCCGCTCTTCGAGAAGACCATCGAGGAGTGCCGCCGGGCCCTCGCCGAAGCCGGGCTCCAGACCGAGGACATCGATGAGGTGGTCATGGTCGGGGGCTCCTCCCGCATCCCGCGGGTCAAGGAGCTGGTCAAGGACTACTTCCGGCGTCCCCTCTCCTTCCGTCACAACCCCGACGAGGTGGTGGCCATCGGCGCCGCCGTGCAGGCGGGGATCCTCGAGGGCGAGGTCAAGTCCATCGCGCTCGTGGACGTCACCAGCATGTCCCTCGGCATTGAGACCGAGGGGCGGCGCTTCTCCAAGCTCATCCCCAAGAACTCCCCGATCCCCACCCAGAAGCTGGCGCTGGTCTCCACCGTGGTGGACAACCAGAAGACGGTGAAGATCCACGTCCTGCAGGGCGAGTCGCCGCTCGCCGCCGAGGACGTGAGCCTGGGCGAGTTCGAGCTGCACGGCATCAAGCCCGCTCCCCGCGGGGTGCCGCGCATCGAGGTCAAGTTCTCGATCGACGCGAACGGCATCGTGAACGTCAGCGCGCGGGACGGGGCCGGGAACCGCAACGAGATCACCATCAGCGCGCCCGCCGGGCTCTCGAAGCTCGAGGTGGACCAGCTGCGCGAGGACTTCGCCCAGCGCGAGGTCGATCAGCGGGCCAGCTCCGAGCTCAAGGAGATGCGGTTCAACGTGGAGCGACAGCTGGTGGTCCTCGAGACCTTCCAGCGCGAGCAGAAGGCCGTGCTCCACAAGCAGGACGTGGTCGAGATCGAGCAGGCGCTGAAGCGCGGCCGGATGGCGCTCTCCAAGTCCGGGGATCGCACCAACCTGGAAGACGTGCACACCTGGCTCAAGCGCTTCTACGCGCACCTCCTCGACAAGACCGCGCCGTCGAACCAGGTGAACTAGCCGGCCCGCCGGGCCTCGCTCACCGAAGGTGCAGGCCGAGCTGCAGATCCGCGGCGGTCCACCACCACTCGTCCAGGCCGCCGTCCGCCGCGCGCGACGTGCCCCACGCGGCTCGCACGCCGAGGTCCACCCAGCCGGGCCCCACCGCGCGACGCAGCCCCGGCCGAACCCCGAACATGGGGACGACGAGCGGGCCTCCGTACCAGCTGTCGATGTCCATGCGGGAGAAGCCGAGGTCCAGTCCGCCCCCCCAGGTGCGGGCCGGGTCGGAACGGAAGGAGAGGTCCAGACCGAACAGGGCGCGCCCGAAGCGGAACGGCGCGCAGGGCTCGGTGTCGCAGGGTTCGATCGCCTGCTGGCGGGGCCAGGCGCCCACGTCCGCCCAGAGGCGGCCGCCGACCCTCGGCCCCGGGGTGTCGTGGGTCACCGGGTAGAGCCCCAGCCCGACCGTCACGCCCCCCGACGGACCCGGTTCGGGCCATTCGCCCGCGAGCACGCCGAGCGAGTACCCCACCCCCAGATCCGAGCCGAACGCGGGCGCGTCGGCGAGCGCGAGGGCGATCAGACCGAGCACCAGACCTCCACCGACTGCGTCTCCAGGCCCAGCGCGTCGAGCGCGACCACGCCGTCCCGGACCTCCCCCCCCGGCCGGAACAGCCCGAGGACCGATCCGTCGCCGCCCGCCCCCGAGAACTTGGCGCCCAGCGCGCCGGCGGCCCGCAGCGCCCGCACCGCCCGGACCAGCCCGGGGGCGCGCAGCTCGGGGAGTGTGTCCATGAGCTCCTCCTCGTAGAGGTCCTGGCAGGTGTTCATCGCCCGGCCCAGCGCGGGGAGATCCCCCTCGAGCAGCGCCTCGCGCCCCCGCCGCGCCTGCACGCCGAAGCCCTCGATCGCGCCGCGGACCGCACCCACCCGCCGGACCGCCTCGAAGTCCCGGAGCGGGACCTCCCCGCGCTGGTGCCGCCCGAGCGCGGCGAGGATGGCGTGGGTGTCGCGGGGGCGACGGAACGCGCCCACGGCGAGGTCGAGCCGCGCCGGGAGCGGCTCGAAGCTGAAGGCGTCGCCGTCGAAGGCGAGGAACAGGGGCAGGGCGTGGGCGCACGCGAGCGGGTCCAGCCGCCCGCAGTTCACGCCGGCGCGCACGTGCTCGGCCTGCCACGCGATGTCCGCCACCTCGTCCGGGGCCGGGTGCCGGTCGTAGAGCGCCGCGAAGGCGCGCACCAGCGCCACCGCGGCGGCCGCCGAGGAGGAGAAGCCGCGCCCGGGGCGGAGATCCCCGCCCATCCGGATCGACGCCCGCGGTGGCGTGCCCCAGCGCTCGGCCAGCTCGGCCACCACGGCCGGCACCAGGAACAGGCGGCCGGGCGGCTCCCCTTCCCTCCAGGTGAGCTCCTCGCCCTCCAGCACGGCGACGACCGAGAGCGCCTCGGACGGCTCCGCCTCGACCTCCACCCCCTGGTCCATGGGGACCACGAGGGAGGCGCCCCCCGCCCAGTCGCAGTGCTCCCCGAGCAGGCAGAGGCGACCGGGCGCGCGGCGACGGACCATGGCCGCCCCTAACGCGGCGACTCAGCGCTCCCGGCCCGCGAACACGTACACCCAGCCCGTGTCCACCCCCGGCGCCCCGACCACGAGGTCGTCGTGCCCGTCGGCGTCGAGGTCCCCGCCCGAGACGGCGGTCCCGGTGCCGGCGAAGGGCTGGCCGCCCAGCACGGTGCCGTGCGCCCGATCGCAGACGTAGCTCCCGGGGGCGATGGACCCGTAGAACAGGTAGACGGCGCCGGCATCCTCCCCGCTCCGGTCGGACAGCCCGGCGGCGACGGCGAAGTCGGCGCGGCCGTCCGCGTCCACGTCACCGATGCCCGCGAGCCCGGCGCCCACCCGATCCCCCGCGGCCTCCCCCTCGAGGAGGACCTCCGCCGCCGCCAGGGACTGCTCCCCCCCGGTCCCTGGCGCGTACAGGAGGTACGCGCGCCCGGGGAACGTGGGGTCGGCGCTGTCTCCCGTGCCCACCAGCACGTCCTCCTGCCCGTCTCCGTTCACGTCCCCGACGAGGCGCACCTCGCGCCCCACGTACTGGTGGTCCGCCTCCCCCACCCACTCGGCGGCCGCTACGCGCACGCTGACGCTCCCGCTGGGGAGCGGCCCCGCCAGGACATACACCCGCCCATGGTCCGCGTTGGTGGCGTCGGCACCGGGCGCGCCGAGCAGGAGGTCGTCCCACCCGTCGCCGTCCACGTCGCCGGTGGAGAGCCCCGCTCCGGTCCCGTCCCGGAGGTCGCGATGGAACACCTCCACCGGCGCGTCCTCCAGCGACTGCACCCCGCCGGCGAGCGGCCCCGGCACCACCACGGCGCCGAGCGATCCGACGTTGCTGGTCCCCAGGACGAGGTCCCCCGCCCCGTCGCCGTCCAGGTCGGCGCCCCAGTCGATCCGGAACCCGGCTCCTGCCTCGGACGCCCCGTCGAACCGGTCGGGAAGCTCGTCCACCCGGTTCGCCCCGGCCGCCGGCCCGCCGGGGAGGATCCACACCGTCCCGTCCCCGCCCGGCGCCCCCACCAGGAGGTCCACGCGGCCGTCTCCGTCGACGTCACCGGCGGCGGCGCTCTCCACGCTGGCGTCGATGCCGTACACCTCGGCGTAGGCGTCGCTCGCCCGACCGCCGGACAGTCCGGGGGAGAGCCACCAGAGCCGGGCGCGCAGCGCCACCGAGCCCACCACGAAGAGCTCGGCGCCGCCGTCCCCGTCCAGGTCGGGGAGGGTCTCGATCGCCCCCCCGAAGGCCGTGTCGGCCGCGTCCCCCTCCCAGGCTCCCGTCGCCCCGGCCACCGCGATCTCCCCGAGCAGGCCGATCTCCCCCTCGTCGTCCTGGGCCGAGTCGCAGTCGTCGTCGAACGCGTCCACCTGCCCGTCGAGGTCGTTGTCGACGCCGTCGTTGCAGGGGGACTCCCCGAAGCCCGCCTCCACCCCGGCGGCGCAGTCCGGGTCTGCGGCGTCGGCCCAGCCGTCCGCGTCGTTGTCCACGTGGTCGGCGCAGGGGTCGGTCCCGGTTTCGGGGTCACCCGTCTCCTCGGTGGGGGTGGAGTCCGGGACCGAGTCGGTGACCGGGGTGGAGTCGGCGGTGTCGGTCGCCTCGGTCGGGACACCGGTGTCGTCGGGCGGCTTCACACCGTCCGTGGGCTCCTGACAGGCGAGGAGGAGGGTCAGCACCCCGTCAGGATACGCCCGCCCCGCGGAGCCGCAACACGTCCGTGTAGACGGCCTCGTACTCGGCGGCCGAGCGCGACCAGCGGAAGTCCTGCCGCATCCCCCGCTCCTGCAGCCCGCGCCAGGCCTCCGGGAAGCGCCACCAGGTGGTGAGCGCCCACCAGATCGCCTCCCGGAAGGCCTCCCCCGAGAAGGTACGGAACGCCCAGCCGGTGCCGGTGCCCCGGGCGGGGTCGAAGGTCTCCACCGTGTCCGCCAGGCCCCCGGTGGCGTGGACCACCGGGATGGTCCCGTACCGCATGGAGTACATCTGGTTCAGGCCGCAGGGCTCGAAGCGGCTCGGCATCAGGAAGATGTCCGCACCGGCCTCGATCCGGTGGGCGAGGGTCTCGTCGAAGCCGACCCAGCCCCGGGCGCGCTCGGGCCAGCGGTGCTCGGCCTCCCGGAGCACCCGCTCCAGGTGGGGGGCGCCGCTCCCGAGCATGACGAGCTGCACGTCCATGGCCATGAGCCACTCGAGGCTCTCCTCGACGAGCTCGATGCCCTTCTGGGCGTCGAGCCGGGACACGGTGGCGAGGAGCGGGACCTCCGGACGGACCGGGAGGCCCAACTGGGCCTGGAGGGCCGCCTTGCAGACCGCCTTCCCGGCGCGATCCTCCACGGTGTAGCGGGCGGGGATCTTGGGGTCGGTGGCGGGGTCCCAGGCGTCGTCCACCCCGTTGAGGATCCCTCCCAGGGCCCGGCCGCGCGCGGCGAGCAGCGGACCGAGGCCGAAGCCCAGCTCCCCCTGGACCTCGCGCGCGTAGGTGGGCGAGACCGCCACGAGCCGATCCGCGGTGACCACCCCGCACTTGAGCAGGTTGAGGTTGCCGGCGTACTCGAGCTGGGGCCACCAGCGGCTCGAGACGTCCAGCCCGGGGAAGTGGTGGGCCGGGAAGCTCCCGTGATGACCGCAGTTGTGCAGCCCGAGCACCGAGCCCGCCGTGCGGAAGCGGCCCACGGGGCGGTACACGGCGTCGAGGAAGAGCGGCACCAGGGCGGTGTGCCAGTCGTTGACGTGGAAGAGGACCTCCTCGCCGAGCGGCCCCCCCGGCAGATCGAGCAGCGGGGCCTCGATCGCGGCGCGGGAGAGCAGGGCGAAGCGGAAGAGGTTGTCCCCGTAGGGCCCCGACTCGTCGCCGTAGATCCCGCCCCGGCGGTACGCGGCGTGGTCCGCGAAGAGATGCCGGACCCCGTCGCGCTCGGCGTGGAACCAGCGCACCTCGTGCTCCTGGCCGAACAGGTGCAGGCGGGTGCGGAGCCCGGTGTCCCATGCGTCGGGCCAGTCCCGGTAGCGCGGGCAGACCGTCAGCACCCGGTGCCCCCGCGCGGCGAGCGCCCGAGGCAGGGCGCCGCACACGTCGCCGAGGCCCCCGGTCTTGGCCCAGGGCGCCACCTCCGCCGCCGCGACCACGATGTTCATCCGATGCCTCCGCGGGCGCGAAGATAGCGCGCCGCCGCCTCGGGGAAGGTCCCGTGGAAGGGCAGCCCGAGGAGCGGGCCGACGTCGTCCGGCGAAGCGAGGACGGGCATGAGCTCGATGCGCCATGGGGTCCCGTCGCGCACCTGCAGGCGGACGGCCGCCCCGCGCAGGAGCCCGCTCCAGGTGCCCAGCACACGGGCGAGCAGCTCGGCGACGGGTTCCGGGTCGTCCGCCTCGAAGCGGGCGCGACCGTGCCGTGGCAGTACCCAGAGCTCGAAGGGCACCCGCGGCGCCCACGCGAAGATGGCCACCGCCTCGTCGCCCAGCGCCGCCACCCGCTCCCCCACCCCGAGCTCCTCGTCGCGCCAGCGTCCGGTGTCGTCCACCGGGAGGTCGATGGGGAGGGCCCAGAGCTGCCAGGCCACGTGCGCCGTGGGCCGGGCGTCCCGCGCCAGGCGGAACCCCCGCAGGCGACGGTCGCCGCGCAGGTCCGCCATCCGGGCCGCGGCGAGGCTCAGGAGCGGCCCGTCCGGTCCGTCGTGGGCCCCGGCGAGGATCTCGTGGGCACCCACCGCCTCACGCCAGAGCCGCCCGCCGGCGGTGTGCACCTCGGCCGCGCCCTCCACCCCCAGCGCCGGGACGGGGTGGGGCCAGGCGCGCGCGTCTCCCTGGTGCCCGACCAGTCGGGCCCGGGGTGCGCACCAGGGGCAGGGCCCGGGGGCGGGGGTGGCCTCGGGCGGGGGGTCGAGCCAGTCGTCGTTGAGGACCACCGTGCGCCCGGTCACCGGGCACGTTCGGATCTCACGCATCCCACCACTCGAGTCGGAGGTCGGGGAAGCACCCGTCGTGGGCCGCCATCTCGGCCAGCTCCAGGGTCCGCAGGGGAGTGTCGGGCTCCCCCCGGCCGCGGGCTTCGGCGATGGTGGCGGCCCGATCGAAGCGGGCGAGGTGCTCGCAGAAGCGCCGGTAGCCGTAGTCCACCGCGCCCCGGGTGTGGATCACGAAGGCCCAGTCGCTCGCCTGGAGGAGCAGGAGCTCGCGCGCCGCCGCGGTCAGCGCCTCGCGCACCGCCGGATCCGTGCGCCAGGCGAGCGAGCCGTGGGCGGCCATGAAGCGGTCCTCGGCGCGGTAGGTGGCCTCCCAGATCCAGCGCAGCTCGTCGTTGAGCCACACCCGGTGGTCGCCCCCCTTGCCCCAGCTCCCCTCCGGCAGCGACACCACCTTGTCCGGGGGGTGGTGCCCGAGCCAGCCGGACACGGTGGTCCCGGCGAGCTCGGGATCGACGTGGAGGAGGCGGAAGACCTCCCCGATCCAGTCGATGCCCTCGTGCCACCAGTGGCCGAAGAGCTCGGCGTCGAAGGGGGCCACCACCAGCCCCTCCCGGCCGCTGGCCCCGTGGTGGCGACCCACGATGGACCGCACGATGGCCACGAAGTGCCGCGCGTGCTCCCGCACGGCGAGCGCGGCGTCGTCCGGGTGCCAGGCGTGCTTCTCGCCCAGGTCCACCCGGGGCCCGGTCACCTTCCAGTAGCGGTGGCCGTCCACGTCCCGCCGCTTGTGGAACTCGAGGTAGCGGGGGTCTCCGGGGTAGCCGACCTCTCCGCTCCAGACCTGCTCGGAGACCTCGGGGTGGCGGGCGAGCGCCACCACCCGCCCCGCGGCGCCGTGGCTGGACACGAGGTGCGGCTCCAGCACGCTGCGCCACATGCGGCCCAGGTCCCAGGACACCTGGTCCCACCCGACCCGGGTGTGCTGTCCGTCGGGACCGACCACCCCCTCGCTCCGCGCACCCGCGTAGAGGTGGGCGTCCACGAAGAAGAAGCCCACCCCCTCGTCGGCGAAGATCTCCTCCACACCGAGGCGATCGCGAGGGTACCCGTGGACGACCGGGGGTCGCCAGCCGCCCCCCCCGCGGTAGGCGCACTCCGGGAGCCACGCGCCGCGCGGGGTCCAGCCGAGGTGCCGACGGCTCGTGGCCACCCCGGCCCGCACCTGCGCCCGCGCGCACGCGTCGTGGAGCACCAGGGGCATGTAGGCGTGGGTGGCGTTGCTGGTGAGGAGCTCGATGCGCCCCGCGCGGGCGTGTGCGGCCAACGCCCCCACCAGGTCTCCGCCCAGCGCGTCGTAGCGGGCGCGGAGCTCGCGGGTCTGGGCCGCATGCCGCGCGGCCAGCCAGGCGAGATGCCCCTCGTGGGCGGCGCCGAGCTCGGCGGCGTCGCGATCGGCACGGACCGCACGCTCGTCCAGCCAGCGACGGAAGCCCTCGGCGGTGGCGGGCGCGGCGAGCTGCTCGAGCAGCACCGGCATGAGCCCGAGGGTGAGCGGGGAGCGGACCCCTTCCTGGGCGAGGGTGTCGAGAAGCCGGATGAGCGGCAGCCAGGTCTCGGCCATGGCCTCGTAGAGCCAGACCTCCCCGTGGGGCCAGTGCCCGTGGTGGAGCACCCACGGCAGGTGGCCGTGGAGGACGAGGGAGAAACCGCCGCGGGCCATCAGATCTCCAGGGCGACGGACACGTCCACCCGCATGCGTTCCAGACCCCAGAGCTCGACCGGCCACCACAGGAGCGCGCTCACCCCCTGGAGGTGCCGCCGCAGCCCGTCGGGCGACCGCGACACCGACCAGAGGGGGAAGGCCCACAGGTGGGCGTCCGGTTGGGCCGAGATCGAGAGGCGGAAGCCGCGGGCGCTGCCCACGAGGGCGAACTCGCCGACGCCGGCGGCGTCCACCGGCTCGGTGAGCGACTGCCGCCGGCCCGAGACCTCCAGGAAGGTGGCGGGCTCGACGGTCGAGTCCAGGTTGAGGTTGAACTCCACCCCGAACCGCCCCCGGATCGGCTCGTGGTACCGGTTGGCGACCTCGTAGCGGACGTCCACCACCGGGAGATCACGCTGGAACACGAAGCGCTTGGCCACCCGCACCAGCCGGTGGGCCGTCCCCTCGCTCACGTGCCCGTCGCGGGCGAGCGAGACCAGGACCGAGCCCTGGTCGTTCTCCTCGGCCTGCAGGAGGTGGTACTCGGCCCCCACGAAGTCGCCCACCTCCGGGAAGCGGCCGTTGGCGAAGCTCGCGGGCGAGGCCGCCGGACCGAGGAAGCGATCCACGAAGCTGGCGCGGACGTGGCGGTCGTGGTGGACCATGTCCGGCAGGCCGTCCTCGCCCAGGAGCGGCGGGGGCAGCGCGCGCACGTCGAGCGCGGCGGCCTCGGGCTCGGCCACCTCCTCCACCGGGCCCGGGTGAGCGGTGGCCACCTCCAGCAGGCGGGGGAGGTGCTCGAGGCGGAGCAGCTCGGCGTGCTCGGGCTCCTCGCGCCGGGTCCGCACGTTGAGCAGGTTGCCGGGGAGGGTCCAGGCGTCGAGCTCCAGCAGGCTCCCCCCCAGCGACGGGGCCACGATCCCGCCCAGCACCGGCGTGCGGACGATCACCTCGGGGCGGCCGTCGCAGTCGTAGTCCACCTGTTCGAGCCGCATCCGACCCGCCTCGCCGAGCGCGGCGGCCACGATGTGCTCGGCCTGGAGCAGGCCCGCCCAGGCGGCGGCGCGGACGGCGCCGTCCTGCGCCCCCACGTCGGCGCCCACCACGTAGGCCGCGCCGACCTGGCCCCGGTAGAGCGCGAGCGTGGCGTCCTCGAGGAGGGAGAAGGCGGGGTCCCGCTCCCCCTGCCCGTCCCGCAGCGTGTTCCGGAGCCGCAGCACCTCCAGCGAGACGCGGAGCATGCGCTTGTGCAGCCGGTTGATCTCGGGGTACGCGCCCAGGAGCTGTTCCCAGGAGCCCGGCCGCAGGAAGCCGAGCGCCTTGTGGAAGAGCGGGTCGTCCGAGCGATGGGCCTCCCGCACCAGCTCGTTGAAGGTGGCGCCGCGGGCGCCGCCGAGCGCGGCCACCGCCACCGGGAGCGCGATCCCGGGGCCGGGCCAGGCCGAGCCGGCGGGCCGCATGCGGTCCACCACCGTGGCGAAGGTGACGGGCTTGAGCCAGTGGGAGTTGCCGGCGAAGGCTTCGAAGAGCGCGGGCAGCCATCCGTCGGAGCCCAGGGCCCGCGCGGCGACGGCGGGGTCGTGCTGGCCGAGCTGCTCCCCGGAGATGACGAGGGTGAGGCAGCGGGCGCCCTGCTCCGCCCGCGCCGCGATGGCCCGCACCACGCGGTCGGCCGCCACGTCGCCGCACAAGGCGGCCAGCCGCGGGTCGGCCACGAAGAGGGCCAGCCCGTGGCCCTCACGCTCGGTGACGACGTAGCCGTCGGCCGAGACCGCGGGGCTGAACTGCGAGGCGTCGAGCACCGAGTACTGGAAGCCGAGCCGACCCAGGACCCTCGCCGCGGAGGGGTCCCAGCCCTGGTAGGGCAGCCAGGCGCCCCGGGGGCGGAAGTCCTGCCAGCCCTTGAACCAGCGGTTCATGGCGGTGAGCTGGCCGACCAGGTCGCGCTCGGGCAGCGCGGGGAGCACGCCCCCGCCCCACAGCCCGCCCAGGAGCTCCACCCGGCCGTCGGCCACCAGTCGGCCCAGGGTCTCGAGGAGCTCGGGGTACCAGCTCTCCATGACCTCGAGGACCGGGCCCGAAAGGTGGACGGACACGCGCATCCCCGGGTACGCTTCCACCGAACGGATGAGTACCTTCCACGTCCGCTCGACCGAGGCACGGAGCGCGTCGAGCGGAGCAGGTGGCTGGGTGTTGTGGACGCAGAGGACGACGCCGATGGACTGCACGCCGGGATGCTACGCCGATTCGTCCCAGGGGGCGACCGTGCGAGCCGGTGAGCGCCGTCAGTCCCGCGGCCGAGCGGCCCTTCTCGCCGCGACGGTGGCCTTCGGCCCGGGCCCGGCTATGGCGCAAGACCCGGCGCCCGCCCCCCCGGCGGCGGTGGAGGTGGTGGCGCCGCCCCCCGCGGACCCGTCCGCCGCCCCGGCACCGGCTCCTTCCCCACCGGCCCCGGCCCCGGTCGTGGCCAGCCAGGCGAGCCTCATCTGGGACGCGCAGCGACTGGAGCGGGGAGACCCGCTGACCACCGACGACGGCCTCGCGCCCCGGTACGCGGTGCGGACCGGCTCCGGGCACGTGCTGACCTCCAGCGAGTTCGCCGCCCTGACCGGGGATGCCGCCGGCACCCTCGAGCTGCGTCACCGGCTCACCGCGGCGCGGAACCAGCGCGGCTGGCTCTACGCGGCGGGCGGGGTGCTCGGCGCGGCCGCGCTCCTGGAGCTCGGCGTGGGGGGCACCGACACCCCGGCCGAGGAGGACCACCTCTGGCGGGGCCTCATCCTGGCGGGCGCGGCCTCCATCCCGGTGGCCGCCGGTCCGTTGCGGGTGCGCTTCGAGAAGGCGCGGGCCCGGCACGTCGCCTACGCCTACGGACCGCGCGAGGCCGACGCGCTCATCGAGAGCTACAACCTCCAGCTCCGCTCGCAGCTGGGCCTGCCTGCGCCCACCTCCGCCGCCGATCCGGCCGCCGCCGCGCCGTCGCCCGTCCCGGCCACCCCCGACGAGGCGGAGTGAGCACCCCTCTCCTCCTCGGCGCCGCCCTGGCCGCGACCCAGGCGGACATCGAGCTGGTGCGGCCGACCTTCGGCGCCGGCGCCCCGGTGGGCATGGACAGCCCGCTGCTCGACCGCGACGGGACGCTGCGCGTGGGGGCCTCCCTGCAGTACCTGCGCGATCCGCTCATCCTCTACAAGTTCTCCACCGAGGAGGGCGCGGTCGTCTCCAACCGCGACACGCTCGTGGCGGGCTTCACCTGGCAGCCGGCGCGCATGGTCGCGCTCCGGGCCGCGCTCCCCCTGGCCGCCCAGTGGGGTGGGGAGATCGACGAGCTGAGCGCCGACGGCGTGGGCACGGGGAACTTCTCGGCGGGGCTCCTCGTGGCCGCGCTGCGCCGGGGGCCCTTCGCGCTGGGCTTCACCGGCGATCTGTTCCTCCCCACCGGCGGATCCGCCGGATGGATGGGCGACGGCTCCATCCGGTTCGACGCCGCGGCGCTCGGCCGCTTCGGAGTCGGCCCCTTCGCGCTCCTCGCCGAGCTGGGCACCGCGCTGCGGCCCCCCGTGACCACCGGCTACGACTTCACCCTCGGCTCCGAGCTCAACGCCAACGCCGCCGCGCGCTGGGACGTGTGGCCCTCGCGCTTCGCGATGCAGACCGGGCTCCTGTACCGGGGGGGCTACGAGCACTTCTTCGTCGGTGAGGCCGAGAATCCGCTGGAGTGGATCGGCGGGATCGAGCTGCGCCCCTGGCGGTCCTGGCAGCTCGACCTGAGCGTCGGCCGGGGCCTGTCCACCGGCTACGGCACCTCCCAGTTCCGCGGCCTCGCCGCGCTCACCTGGGTGCACCGGCCGGTCGAGTCGGAGCCGCCCCCCCGCCCCACCGTGGTGCTCGCCCCGGTGGAGGAGCTCACCGAGGCGGAGGTCGAGCCCGATCCGCCGCCCCCGCCGGAGGACCCGCCCCTTGCCCGGATCGAGCAGCAGCAGATCGTGATCCGGGACCCGATCCAGTTCGAGTTCGGCACCGACCGCATCCTGCCCGTCTCGCAGCCGACGCTGGAGGCGATCAAGGACCTGCTCGACGTGCACCCCGAGCTGCTCCACGTGGTCATCGAGGGCCACGCGTCCGAAGAGGGCAGCTACATCTACAACTACGACCTGTCGCTGCGTCGCTCCCTCTCCATCTTCCGCGCGCTGGTGGACGTGGGCGTGCACCCCGCCCGGCTCTCCTGCCGCGGGATGGGCGAGGTGGTCCCCACCGCGAGCGCCGTTGACGAGGCCACCCTCGCCGCCAACCGGCGGGTGATCTTCCACATCGTGCGCCAGCTCGAGCCCGGTGAGCCCTGGCCGGACTACGGCGACGAGGTGCGGGTGCCGTGGACGGGCGACGCGCGGAAGGTGAAGAAGCCGCCGCCGCGGGCCGCGCCGCCGCCGCCTCCGACCCCGCCCCCCCCGCGCGTGGCCGATCCGGAGCGCGCCGATCCCGATCAGTTCACCGACGAAGACGACGACCCCCTGGGCGCCGAGCCGGCGCCCACCGAGCCGACGCCCGCCGAGCCCGCCCCTGCCGATCCCGCGCCCTCCTCGGCGCCCCCCCCCGCGCCGGAGGCCCCGTGACCCCCCTCCTCCTGAGCCTGGCCGCCGCGGCGACCACCGAGTTCGGCGCCTGCTACAACACCATGCTGCAGGACCTCAACTGCAACACGGTGGACATGCCCGACGAGCAGCCGGTGGACCTCTCGGACCCCGAGTGCGCCGCCAACGTGGACGAGCTCGGCGAGCCCTTCCCCAACGCCGACTGGTACTACGACTACTGGTCCTTCGGCTGCCAGTACCCGGTGATCGGCCTGGACCTCGACGGGGACGGATTCTCCGACGGGGCGCTGGTGTACCCGCCCGACGCCACCTACCCCGATCTCCTCGCCATCCTCGCCTGCGACAACTGCCCCGAGGTGGCCAACCACGACCAGTTCGACACCGACTGCGACGACTGGGGCGACGCCTGCGACAACTGCCCCGAGATCCCCAACAACGACCAGTTCGACAGCGACAACGACACGCTCGGCGACCAGTGCGACAACTGCCCGTTCCGGGCCAACATCGACCAGGTGGACGCGGACGGGGACGGCGCCGGAGACGCCTGCGACAACTGCCTGGACCTGAAGAACCCCGACCAGGACGACGCGGACTTCGACCTGCTCGGCGACGAATGCGACAACTGCCCGGTCACCCAGAACCCGGACCAGGCGGACGTGGACAAGGACGGCTGGGGCGACGCCTGCGACAACTGCGTGGAGATCGCCGACCGCTTCCAGCAGGACGCCGACCAGGACTCCTACGGGGACGGCTGCGACAACTGCCCCGTCGTCTTCAACGTCGACCAGCTCGACGCGGACGCGGACGGCGTCGGCGACGCGTGCGATCTCTGCCCCTTGGATGTGGACCCCGAGAACGAGGATCGGGACGGCGACCTGCGTGGGGACGTGTGCGACATCTGCCCCCGGCGCTTCGACCCGGACCAGGGCGACCTGGACCTCGACGGAATCGGGGACGCCTGCGACAACTGCCCCGACGTCGCCAACTCGGACCAGGGCGACGGGGACGACGACGGCGTGGGCGACGTCTGCGACAACTGCCCGGCGGTGGCCAACCCCCAGCAGGCGAACACCCTCGACGGCGACGCGCTCGGGGACGCATGCGACGCCGAGACCCTCCGTGGCGGCGGGTCCCGCTGCGCGTCCGCCGCG